>Ga0315277_10001057_pt1 | contig 41208 bp, 62 predicted proteins | sample YL17G05_15_MG_FD_203695 | JGI IMG/M metagenome (GOLD analysis project Ga0315277, IMG submission 203695) | Sediment microbial communities from Yellowstone Lake, YNP, Wyoming, USA - YL17G05_15 | ecosystem: Environmental > Aquatic > Freshwater > Lake > Sediment | place: USA: Wyoming | collected... | reverse complement strand
GATAAATAAGGATAATCTATAGGCTTGTCGTCCGTTATCACTATTCCCTCAGGTCCTATTTCTATTGCATCCATTACTCCTCTTAGCCTAAAGGTTGGTGATATGATGAAAACTTCTCTTCCTGCGAATCTCTCTTGCCTTTCAATCGCTCTTTTTATGGCATTAACTATATCCACTTCTTCCAAACCTTCTGTCTGTTCTTTGAATTGCTGGAATTTGTCGTTGTGAACAGAGGAGCCTCTCATCATCTTCTCCGTCTCAATTTTTATTCCCTGCCAGATGAATTTTAACTGCATCTCGCAATAGCATTGTATGTTGAACTCCGAGATGGATAGCCAAGAATTTCCCTTAGAATCGATTCTCATTATAGGATTTTGCAATTCTTTATTTAGAAACATTGTTGTAGAGAAAAGGTTGTTTTGTAAAGATTATTTAAAGCTTTCTTTTCGTATTTTAGATATGACAAAAACTGCGTGCATATTCGATATGAGTCGTTATGCGACGCCAAAAAGTGAAGAAGAGGGAAGAACTCTTGACAAGTTCGGTTACAGGACATTACCCTTAGAAGAGGCTTTGGAATATGCTAAAATTATGAAACAATTAACCGTAGGCGATAAAAAAATAAAAAATCTTCTTGAACGTCTTAAAGAAGGTTCATCTGAACTAAGATATTATAAGGAAGGAGCCAAGGACATAGAAGGAGAAAAGGGAAATAAGATATTTTTATATATCAAGCCAGGTATAGTCGTGCCTGACGCAGAAATAGTCACACCTAGCGGAGGAGTTGTGCTGGCAACAACATTAAGAAGCGAAAAAGAAGTAAAAGAACTTCCTAACATATTAGAATTAGAAGAAGATAAATAATTATTCTGTTTAAAATTTCTTCAAAAGGTCTTCAATATTATTCATAACATAATCAGGTTTCACATTTGCTTTTTCTGTTGTGTTCAAGCCGTATTTGGCAAAGGCGGTTCTAAAGCCTAGTTTTTTAGCAGGAGCTATGTCCTTTTTCAAAGAATCGCCGACCATCAAGCACTCCTCCGGATTTAATCTAAGTTTCTTCAAAGAGTACAAAAAAGGTTTTTTGTTAGGCTTTCTGGTTTTGGTGTCATCGAAGGTCACGACAATATCGAACTTGTCCTGGATGTTCATTGCTGCCAACCTTGTCCAAGCCTGTATTCTCGGCGCATCGGAAAGGATCGCTATTTTATATTTTTTCTTTAGCTCGTTTAATGTGGGGACAACATTGGGATAGGGATAGAGCAGGCCTTCCTTGACTCGGCGATAAGCAACTATACCAGAGGCCATTATTCCATAGTCTATTCTTCCAAGAACTTTCTTGAGGAACACCTGGAATATTTTCTGGTATTCCAAGCCGTGCTCATGATACAACTGGAAGATAATCTTCATTCCCTTTTTCTTATCTATTCTCAGGCCAGCGGAAATCATGGCGTCCATGGCAGCCTCGCAGCTAAGCTTTTTCATCTTCATAAAGTCTATCAGCGTGTTGTCCAAGTCGAAAATAATTGCCTTGATCATACTAAGAATGTTGTATTCTGAAATTAATAATCACGTCTAGTTAAAACATAAAAGAAACAAAAAACAAAGCTATTTTTCTCTGAAATACTGACCGAACAAACTATAGGCTATAACACCTGATATGAAAAATGCTATGGCTGAACCTACAAACGGTATGAAAGATAGAATTGCCTTTAAGACCAATGTTATCACACCTGCCACTAACCAGATTATGAAATAATTGACCTTGAATGCTTTTCTTGTGACAAAGTTGAAATCAAAAGCCTTACTGAATTTTTTGTTCTTCAAGTAGTTCAAGATTGCCATGGGAGACAGATAAGCTGCGATCAACAGTAGCAACAAGCCAAGCAGTATCAGAGGAGCCACTGTAATTAGAGTTGGCAGTGCAAGCATCCAATTCTGCGACAGCATCTGTGCTATCGCTCCCTTAGAAACCTGTCCAGCCATCATAGAAGACATGAACCCTTCGGGCATCACACCCATGAAAGTTGTCATCATGGAACCGGCTGCATATCCGACAGCTATTCCAAAAACTATTATTGCCGGGATAGCATAGATTATGGCTATTATATATGAGAGCAGGCCTTTCACAAAGTAGTCCCATATGTCCTTCCACTCTGGCATGTTCTTCGAGGGCTTGTTCTTTCCCACTCCTGAGCACTCTATTATGAATCCTTGAGCAACCCAGTTGACTATTGGTATCACACTGAGTATTATGCCTATCAATAACTTTACTAAATCGGTGAACGGTTTTTTAAAAGATTCTTCATAATTTACCATTTAAAAGCACCTTTAATAGAATTGAGGTTTTCAGCTTATAAACGTCATCTATTCCATGTTCATTAATTTCCTAAAAAATATTACCGCATAACTCAAAACAACCAATGCGAAGAATATTCCCCATAGGTTTCCATATACAAAACTTGACAATACCGAGATAAAATTGCTACTAACATAAACATTAATAATTCTGAGCACCGATGCAGAAATCCATAGCACAAAAACCACTCCCAGACTGCCGACGATAGGAGAAACCAGCCAGAAGGTCTTTGGAAACCTCATTGAAAAATAATTGCTATAGCCGAAGAACAGGAAAGCAGCGAACAGCCAATGAAGGTTTGCAAAAAAGAAATTCAAGATTTCTGAAATAAAGATGCTTCCCAAGGATAGATTAATGAAACTAAGCACCCACAGTCCGAACGCTAGGAATATGATGCCGAATATGCTGCCCAATAAAGGGCCCATCAAACCAAATGTTCTGAACCATCTTTCCCTGTGCTCTCTCTCATGTCTTCTGGCAACGTGTTCGATGTCCATGCCGAGCCTTCTACCAATTTGCTCTATTTCCTCAGCGAACTCCCTACTTCTTTGCTCTATTTTACTCTCCAGCTCTTCGTACTCTCTATCAGTCAAATCAGAGCGCCTTCGCCTTGGCCTGCGTCTTCTTGTTCTCTTAGCCATCAAATCAATTATTAATTAATAGAAACTTAAATTTTATAAATGTTAAATGGTTCTAAATGATTAAGATGAAACAACTATCCCATAACGGTATAATCATACCCAGGTACGAGCCAAAAGGCTTTAGCATAGACCTTAGAGGTAAGAAGATTAATCTAACGCCTGAACAGGAGGAGATGGCTGTTGCATGGGTTAGAAAACTCGGAACAGAATATGCAGAGGACAAGGTGTTTGTAAGAAATTTCTTCGAGGATTTCTGCAAGGCTCTAGGGATAGGAAAGGCATCTCCTGAAGACTTTGACTTTTCTGAGATAAAGAACTTTGTTGAAAGGGAGAGAGAAATAAAGTTAAACATACCAAAGGAAGAGAAGAAGAAACTAGCTGCAGAAAGAAAAGTTATACGAGAGACAAACAAGGAAAAATATGGTTATGCGATAATCGATGACCAGAGAGTCGAACTAGGGAACTATATGGCTGAGCCTAGCAGCATATTCATGGGAAGAGGCAAACATCCTTTACGAGGTAAATGGAAAAAAGGTGCGACTGAAAGTGATGTGACATTGAACCTTTCTCCAGATTCTAAAGTACCGCCTGGTAAGTGGAAACAGATTGTGTGGAATCAGGATTTTTTGTGGATCGCCAAGTGGGATGACAAGCTCAGAGGAAAGGAGAAATATGTCTGGCTATCAGACACGTCTCCTATGAAACAGGAGAGGGAGATGGAAAAATTTGACAAGGCAGGGGAGCTGGAGAAGAAATTCGAGCTTATCCAAGACCACGTGATTAAAAATCTGGATTCTGATGACATAAAGAAAAGAAAAGTAGCGACTGTTTGTTATCTGATTGATGCCTTGAGCATGAGGGTCGGCGACGAGAAAGACGAAGACGAAGCTGATACAGTTGGTGCTACCACCCTGACGACTAAAAATATAACCATATGCCCTGGCAACCTCGTTAAATTTGATTTCATTGGCAAGGATTATGTAAAGTGGGAGAAGGAAGTAGTGCTGCCTGAGAGCGTCGTGAGGAATCTGAAAGAATTCATTGCTGATTCCAAGTCTTTTGTTTTCGACGGTGTGAGATCCGAGGATGTAAATGCATTCCTAAGCGAAATCGTGGAGGGCGTTACAGCAAAGGTCTTCAGAACTTATCACGCCTCAAAGGCTGTCAGAGATTATCTTGACAAGAACAGCATCAACAAAGATGACCCAGAATATTATAAAAAATATATAGCGACCATGGCAAACTTACAGGCGGCAATAGTCTGCAACCACAAGAGAAAGTTGCCTAAGAAATGGAAGGAGTCGCTTGAAAAGAAGAAGCAGAGCTTGAAAAAATTGAAACTCAAGAAGGGCAAAAAGACCAAAGAAAAAATAAAAGCCGCGAAGCTCAAGATCGAACTGATGAAGGAGACTAAGGATTATAATCTTAACACATCTCTCAAAAGCTACATCGATCCGAGAATATACCATAGATGGAGCAAGAAAGCGAATTTCGACTGGAAAAAATATTATTCTAAGACATTGCAACGCAAATTCTCTTGGCTTGACAAAGAAGACTGATTCATATCTTTTTAGATTCGACATAAATAGTGGACTTTCTTTTTTGCGATAGTAAATCGTCCTTAGAACCTAATTTTCCTAGAGGATAGGTTTCCATTGTAACAGCTTTGAGTCCTACTCTCTCCAATAAGCTCTTAACACCATTCTCGTCGAACACAGCATGTTCAGTTCCGTCTTCAAACTTTGCGATGTTGCCCTCCACCACAGGGACTTGGTATCTCTTATTTATCTCTTTTAAATTTTCTGATGGCAGATTCTTCCACAAGTTCTTATGAGAAAATGTTAGTATGACATCTCCTCCCGTCTTGGCAATTCTTCTGACTTCTTCCACTTCTTTCTCAGCTTTTTTGCCAGCATAAATTACTTCTTCTATGGCAACAGACATATCGCAAAAATCATCTGGAAATGGAAGTCTTTCATTCTTTCTCAAAATTAATTCCACTCGATTATTATTGCCAACGCTCTCTATGCTTCTTTTGTAAGGAAGAGATCTTTCAAATGATATCGGAGAAACATATATAGGAGAAACATCTACTCCAAACAGTTGAACGTTCTTTCTGTCCCTAAGAACTTTGAACCATTGTCTGATATTTTTGCATCCAACGTCCACAATTTTCATTCCATCTGCAACAGGCATCCTCTCATATAATATCAAAGAGTACTGCAGGTATCGAGGCAGAGGGCTTTTTCTGATGCTTCCAGCGTCTGGGTCGTCCCATTCTTCTCTAATCTTCTCATAGACCATGAAAATAGTTTTAAAGTTAAATTTAAATATCATACTTTGAAGTTGTTATTTTTATCTATCCGAATATTTTAACTAGTTTTGTTTCTCTTTTTTAGGTGTAGTAATTCTGCCATCTTTCCATTGACCTTCGTATGCTCTATGAATTTCACCGGTAACTGAATGGAAAATTAGATTTGCTATTCTTGCACCGAGTTCCAATCTAAAATTACAGTTGCCAACATTAACTAATGTGAATTTCAATTGACCAGAATAGCCAGGGTCTCCCTTGCTCGCTAGAAAAGCTATTCCGCAATGTTGTAATGTGCCTCTAGGATATGCGTCAAGCATAATAATCGCAGGTTTTTCGCCTTTCTCAATAACTATCTTTTTTGCTGGCAGATTGACCTTTTCTATTGTTCTTACTATTATTAACTCTCCAGGCTTCAAAATAATCTCTTTGTCACCATGCTTTATATCAGCAATTTTTTTAACTTCTGGTGTTTTTCTTTCTGTTACACCTAAATAACCTTCTCCTTCTAGTTTATAAGCTTCGCCAATTCTTACGTCTATTCCTACTCCTTCCGGTTGTTTTGATTCTCTTTCAGAAAGATTCTCTATTATTTTATATTTTTTATTTAGTTCTAAAATCTTCTTATTAGATATTATCATTAACTCACTTGTTATAATTTAGAAACCTTAAAATAAAAGCATATGCAAAAACAGTCATTTTCAATTGATATTGATTACATAAACCTTTATATTATTTAATAAGTTCCAATCCAATATATTAGGTATGTGATAAAATGAAGAACATAATAGAAACTAAAAATCTGACAAAAAAATTTGGAGAGCTAACAGCCGTGGATAATCTATCGCTCTCCATCAAGGAAGGAGAGCTGTTCGGTCTGCTTGGTCCCAATGGTTCTGGAAAGACAACAACTGTAAAACTTCTGACAGGACAACTGAAACCTACAAAAGGTAGCGCTATTGTTATGGGAACAAAGACCTCGTCCAACCCGATAAAGGTAAGAGAACTAGTAGGAATAATACCCGAGCAGGAGACTCCGCCAAGCTTTCTCACGCCAGAAGAATATTTGCATTTCGTCGCAAAGATAAGAAATCTTGACAACGTGGAGGAGAGGTGCAGTAAATGGTTCGAGTTTCTTGAGTTCGAGGACCAGAAAAATGTCCTGTGCAAGGACTTGTCAAGGGGTACTAGACAGAAGCTGATGTTCGCCCAGGCATTTCTGCACGAGCCAAAGCTCGCCTTCATTGACGAGCCTCTGATAAACTTGGACCCTATTATACAGAGGAAGGTGAAGGATTATCTGCAGAACTATGTCAAGAACGGTGGCACTGTATTCTTTAGCACTCACGTACTCGAAATCGCAGAAGAAATCTGCACAAGTATAGGAGTGATAGATAAAGGTAGGCTAGTCTACGAAGGCCCAATCAAAGACCTGAAGAAGAAAAAGCAGAATCTTGAAGAATTTTTCTTAAAATTAGTGAAAGAGGCTTGAGATGCTAGAGATATTCAAGAACATGATAAAAGAGGAGTGGCGCATACATTCAACACTTTTCGGAAGTTTCATGTTTGCACTGTTCCCTGTCATACTTTTGGTAATAGCACTTATCGGCTCTCTGTTCCTCCCTCTGCTGAACCTGATAATGCCTGTGAGGCAGATGCTGATAATCTTTCAATACACTTTCATACTGTTCGGCCTTAGCGTCGGGTCATTCGGCCTGTTCGGCAGAGAGGTCATGAACAGGAGATTCGGCCACGCCAGCCTGTTGGCATACTCATCGAGGACCCTTCCTGTCTCTGAGAAAAAAATATTCGCCAACTTTTTTGTGAAGGACATAATATATTATTTCTTTCTGTGGATACTCCCCTTTGCTCTCGGGTTCGCCATCGCATCGCCTTTCATTTCAATAAGCTTCATCTATTCACTATCGCTACTGTTGATACTGACTCTTTCATTTCTGATGGGGCTGTCTGTTGTCTTCTTGCTCTCAACAATCTACGCCCATTCAAGCAAGCTACTGGTTGGCATTTTGATTGCACTTGCTGTCATGGTAGTGCTCGCAGCGAATTACTACAACCTTAGTGCCCTATTGTTGCTGCCAATGCTATCATTCTCATATCTGCCTTCTGTTAGTCAGGTCATCCTATCTCTGACTGTAATAATAATTCCTTCGTCACTCTCCCTTTACTTCTTGAAGGTAGACTATCCTCAGAAGAAAAGACTATTCAAGAACTCCCTAGCAAGATTATCAAAGTGGCTCAGTTTCAGCAGATATTCCACGTTCATGTCAAAGGATTTTCTAGACTTTAACAGGAGCGAAGGCGGTGCAGGCAAGATAATATTCTCGTTCCTCATACCCCTGGCTCTCATCTGGCTGCTAATATCCATGATGTTCAAGTTCATACCGGTAATGAACACTTTCATAGTGTTCTCAACGTTCCTCGGCATAATCTCGTCCTCGTTCTACAACTGGTTCACTGAGTTCGACTCTTTTTCCTCTTATGCCTTCCTGCCTGTCAAGGTCTCGACTCTGATGAAGAGCAAGGTAAACAGCTACATAATAATAAACATAGTCTCCATCATCATTCTGATTCTCGCTACCCTTTGGACCAACCAGGTTGTATATTTCTTGCCAGCCTTGCTCGCGTTCCTCTCGATTTCATCTTATGCATTATCCGCGGCAACATATCTGGCAGGCCTTAATCCGAACATACTCCTGTACAATGCGAAGATATTCTCAGAATATTTGCTTATGCTGACTCCGGTACTGCTAATCTTCATATTCTTGTCCATGTTCAACCCGTTCTATCTGCTTGCGAGTCCTTTACTGATTATCATTTCATACAAGGTCATAAAAATTAGTTATGAAAAATGGGATAGGATAGAGCAGCCCATCTTCTAGTATCTTCCCTTTTAAACCTTGCGAACCATCAGACCATACCTGAAGTTCGTACTTTTTGTTCGCAACCGGGATATACCTCACACGCCATTATAGTAATATGAACATGGCTGAACGACTCATCCCCTCCGGAACGAGTTTAAAACGTTCGGCCAGTTTTTTTATGTTGGTGGATTTTTATGGGATACAAGAAGTTGGCGCTTAGGTTTTTATTCCGATGATGTCCCTCCTGGATGGAGGAAAAAAACTTAATACGCCAAAGTTGTGAGGTGATTAAAATGGTTGAAAAAACTAAATATCCGACAATGACAATGGAAGAGAGAAAGAGAATGGCTGAAGAGGAACCTTTCTACTTCTGCCACACTTAAAGGTAATAGAAATGATGAAAAGATTATACGATGAAAACGATTACAGGAACCGCATAAAGATAGCTACGGAAATTGTAAAGGCTGCAAAGGGTATTAGCCGCACGGTAAATTGAAAGTATAAAAAAGTTCTTTTTAATAAATTCGAAAATAAATATTAATCTTACATATGCTTTTTTCTCTTGGAATAGTCAAATAGTGTCATTATGAAATTAGGAATAAATGTAAAGCGCAGAGTCCCCTTGGCAAAATACCCATTCAAAGACTACTTCAAGGGCTTTGAAAACGTCAAGGTTGTCAGGAAGATTTTCGGTAGAAATACGGATCAAGTTCTTAGAAATCTCAAGGTCGAGTTCATAGGATGGGGAGGCTATATGCTGGTGAGCGACATAGATGGCCACCTGATAGTTAGCGCCAACTACATGAAGAAAGGAGACATCATAGACATATACCTAGATGTGATTCACGAGCTCGCCCATGTCAAGCAGTTCATGAAAGGCAAGAAGCTCTTTGACGAGAGATTCAGTTACACGAGCAGGCCTACCGAGATAGAAGCGTATCGTTATGCTGTTGATGAAGCGAGAAGACTGGGATTGAATGACGAAAGGATATGCGAGTACCTCAAAACAGAATGGATGAGCATGAAAGATTTGAAAAAACTGGCAAAGTCTTTGAATGTTAAGTTCATCCAAAGGAAAAAATGATTATTTATATTCAGGTTTTCTCATACTGTTAACATGAAAAAGCAGGAAAAAAAGAATGAAGACGAAGACGAAGAAAATATTTCTGAAGAGTTGGACAAGTTTTAATTAGAAAAAAAGAAAGGGGAAAACCAATCAGTTATTTTGCTGGCGACTTCATTTTTTCCACTTAAGTCCGATTAGTGGAATATAGTAGAAGAACATGTCCCCAATTCTATTCTAATATGCCCGCAACTATCAGAGCAAAATCTGAACTGATGCTTCCCTATGCAGGTACTCCAATTATTACAATGCCAATTTGGTACACATGGTGTATTGCATGCAGCAAGTGCAGTCGTTGAAATGACCGAAGTTAATATCAAAGCGGTCAATAAGATTACTGTTTTTTTCATTTTTTCACCCCCTGTTGATTTTCTATAAAATAAAAAAATGGGGGGGATCCCCCATCTATCATGTTATGCTGGCGGCTTGTCCATTTTTCACACCCCATTTTACCTTTATAAGAAATAGATGGCAGAAAATACCCTTATAAACCCTCTATTTATACAACCAAATTAAACTTTATTGGATTTAATAAGTTTATATGAAGTTTTATAAAGTTTTATAAAGTTTTTAAATAGTTTTAAAATGAAGATTCTCTATATGCTCGAGAATTTTCTGATACTAGGTGGACTAATAATAGCCGACATAATAGCGGTGATATCGATAGTGTACTATTTGTTCAAGTCAAAAAACTTTTCTGGCAGATACGTAGATGTTAAAGAAGCTCCGCTGCATATAAACAACACGTTGAGGGACGAAACCAAGAGACTCATAATAAAAAGCCTGAGGAAGGAGAAAAAATATCTTACTCTGATCGCCAAGGAAATTGGAGAATCGGTTGCAAAGACGAAATACCATCTGCAAGAACTGGAAAAGGTTGGAATAATAGGCTCCATGAAACTGACAAGAGAAAAATTCTTTTTATTGACGAAAAAGGGCGATTGGTGCTTGAAGGCCATTTACATTTATTACCCAAAGAACAACATGGAAAAGATACTTAACTCTCTCAGGATTGGAGAGCTTAAATGGGACAAGAAAATGATTTAAATCTTTTACCATTCTATAAGAATTGTGGAGAAACAAAAGATTATGAGGTAATGTAGGTGATTTTTTGTACATGCTAAGAAGATTATTATCATTGATGTTTTTCAGTGCTGCCATAGGCCTGATTGTAGGTGGTGCAGCTCACAAAGCCCTCACATACAATAATAAAAAGGATAAAAATTTTGATTACAACAGCTACGGAAATTATCAGCGTGAGGATAGAAACGAAGCCTTTATCCTTAGCTGAATGACAAAATTCCCAACAAAAACTTAGTCACGAGAAATTAGAATAAAGAAAGTTCTTTTATTAAACTGATTATAACTTAAACCATATCTCACTCAAAAATTTCTGGTTCAACAAGGCATATAGGATAGTCCACCACCAGACCGCATTTTTTGCAGACAACATCGAACCTGTCTCTGATCAGCTCTCCTCTGCATTCCGGACATTTTTTTAACATATCTATTATTTGATTATGACAATAGATATATTTTTTTCACTCGTTTTATGACATATATTATAAATTCATGTGATAAAGTAACGAAATGTTAATAAATGTTAGAAATAAATTAACATTTGTATGATAGACAAAAAGGATAAAAAGATACTGGTAGAGCTGCTAAAGGATGGTAGAAAGTCCTTTGCAGATCTGGCAAGGGCATGCAAGATGACTAGGCAGAGCATTTTCAGCAGGATAAAGTCCTTGAGAAGGAGAGGCATAATAAAAAATTTCACAGTGAACTTGGACCAACAAAAACTGGGCTTAAACATAAGAGCATACATATTGATATCAGCAGACCCTCTAGGAAAGTTCAGAGAGAAAGCAACCAAGACTCTGATGGATATCCCGCAGATATCTCAAATACACATACTTTTTGGAAGATTTGATTTTCTGGTGGAAGTAATGGTCAAAGACATGAACGAGCTCTCTCAAATCCTGTCCAAGGTACATGAATTAGAAATGATAAACAAAACGGAGACTATGATAGTTTACAAAAACATAAAATACGACATACAGCACCCGATTGAGAACGTTTTGGTCTAGATATGACAGCATAAAGAATTGAAAGAATTTAAAATTTGATTCTTTGTCGATAATGTTTAAATTTCGTATTTTGCATATGATTGGTATGGCAAGGCAGATAATCCAATGTCCTGACTGCGGCAACAAGGACAACTGGAAGATAGAGGTAGAAGACAAAGGGAAGAAGAAGATAATAAACATAACCTGCTCCTGCGGCTATGGCAAGCAGTTCTCAGGCTATGGCGAGAGCGTTGCTAGCAAGGATTAATATGTTTTTCTTATAATTCCCCGTATAAAATAGAGAGCCGGAAATATTCTTTGCGTAATGATTCTGTTATGATATACTACATAAAATCCATTTTGAAACTGAGAAATCAATTTAATTACTCAAGGAAAAGATATTGAAAGAAAGCAGAGGAACTTATAAAATTGAGGTGCGAGCATGGAAAAATGCCAGTTTTTATATTTGGTTGAAGCCGAGAAGAGGACTAGACTTAGATTTAAGAAATTTAACTTATGAGAAATTCAACCAGGGTTTCACCTGACAAAATATGTAATTTAAAATGACAAAGGCTTTTAAATTTCTAAAACTATCAATAAAGTATGAAAAATGAAAATGCATGGGAAGACAGCCGATTTTGGTTGTGGGTTGTTTTCAGAATCGTGTTTGCCATAATCATTGCCATCATCGTAATTGGGATTTTAGTTGAACGACCAATGGTCTTCTATCCCGGCTGGTTTTGGAACCTGATCGGTATCCTAGTATTCGTCTGGTTCATAAGCTGGATTCTGAGATGGCCCTTGCGTCATAGGTACTGGGAGCACGGACACGAGATTAGAATTCTTAGAAGAAGATACGCAAGAGGGGAGATAACCGAGGCCCAGTTCAAGAGGATGATGAAAGTACTGAAGGAAGACCCGCATAAAAGTTAAATCTTGATTTTTATTCTAAAAGGTCAGGCCTAACGAACTCTTCTTTTTCTCCTATGTTATAGATAGATATTCTGTTTGGTGTTTTACCATGCCACGTTTTTTTGCCTGGCGTAAAACTTCCCACCAGCCAAATAGGCAAATCAATAGGGAATGCAGAAGCTTTTTCTAAACGTTTTATATATTCTTCAAAGGCGGGACTTGGAATGTTTAAGAATGGCACGTACTCTACCTCAACACTATTTATGTCTTCAATATTTCCTGAATCTCTTAACCAGTCGAAATTCAAACTTCTTTTGTTCTTTCCCCAAAGAACACAATAACCTTCTATGCCTCCAAAGCATTTGTAAATAGGAAGTTCCATATCTTGAAAATTTATTTCTATTTTCACAGTATTTATACCATTCATCTTATCAAAAAATGATGGAATAATTAAAAATTTAAAACTTAATTTAGATTTAAAGGAGTCCTTTGCCGATAACGTTTAAATCTCAGATTTTGCATATGATTAGCATGTCTATGGACAGGGATAGGGAAGAGGAACTGAAGATAGCCGAGATTCTGATTCAGGGTGCGATAGCGATCGGACTGCTGGGACTCCAATTTTGGGCATGGCTGGGGAAAGCTGCGATGAATGTTCTCGCTGTGTACATAAACCTTGTGGTAATAGGAGCTTTAGTCTTGATCGGTTTCTACCTCGCCCTCTTTGGAGAGAAGAAAGAGAGACGTCTTGCGCTTATTGGAGAGAAAAAGAAAAAATAAAACTTAAATCCTAGTTCTATTGCTCAGGTTTAAATCCAGAAAAAATTTAATTATAATAAGGTTGTTTGAATGGGTCTGATTACCGCCCTGATAGTGGGTTTCATTGTGTTTATTCTAGTCCAATACCTCGCTCCTGGACTGAGCATCTGGGTAGCTATTTTTGTCGCAGGATTTATCGCAGGACTGCTGGTCGAAGGCCTGTTGAAGGGTTTGCTTGCAGGATTGGTGATAGCTGGGATAGGTGTTTTCATTGCCATGTACTTCTTCGGAGGAATTCCCGGGCTAAGCGAAATAAATACCAACAACCTCATTGGAAACTTGCCTGCAATGCTTAGCGCCGCAAGTGTAATTGTCTCATCCGTCGCCGGGCTTATCGGCGGGACTGTAAGACGTTCCAGGACTAAAAAATGAACGAGTGTATGGCATCTTTAGAAAAATTAGATCCTGATTTTGTTATAAAATAGTAGTAAAATATTCATTACTTTAAGTAGCTAGAAGACTATATATAGTAATAGCCATTTGACACATTGGAACTTTAAACAGATGAACTGAAGCACAACTATTTCTGTAATTATCTGGTTTGGCAAAGTTTGAGAGAGGAATCAGTTATGGAAAGCAGAACAAATATGGCAGTGAACATAAGTTTGACTTCCACTTTCTGGTGGATAAAAAATTATAGCAATTAGTATGATTAAGGTAGACTTTAGGCGTGACCTTTGATTTTTCAGGTTGTTAGTAAAAAGCTGTGGGTGATAAATGTGGGTAACGTTTTCGTGATGAGGCAGAAATTTTTGGACAAACTTGAACAGAGAATATTAGATAAAGAAGGCAGAAGATAATTAGGGTTTTTAATATGCCATCGCCGCCAAACTGGAAAAGAAGAGGTAGTAGAAGATATAATGACGAAGAGGGTTCCAATTCTTCATTAAGTTTTTTCATCAAAGACAATTAAAAAATACTATTAAATCCTGAATTCTCTATGTGATTATCTAAATCTAGAAATCAGCACTAACTTTAAACACTAGCTTTGCTATATCTCAAACAGGGGAGGAACATGCCGTCAAAATACGAGATTGAGACCAAGGAAATAGACTTTCTAATCAATATGACCACCCAGATTTTGATATTGTTCGCGCTCATACTTTTCATCTTCTCGATAATCTTCCCGCAGCAGAACATGCTGATATTGACTTTGATATTCGTGATAGTCGTCGGCATCTTCATGTTCAACACGAAGAACAAGATAAAGCTGTGGAGAAAGAAATGGTATAAGTAAAAATCACAGCAGACCTCACATGCTTTAGAAAGGTGCTTAAAGACTTGTTTCTTGTAATTGAAACTTAATTTGCAAATAGTTTAAATCCTGGATTTTACGTATGGTTAGTATGGATAAGAAACTTAAGAAGAAAATGATTATTACGCAAAAGGAGCATGATGAATGGCATAAGAAGCATAAGGACTATGATGGAAAGATTAGCAAGGAACACGACGCCTGCCATAAAAAGTTTGGTATTGTAGTAAAGAAAAAATAACAGTTACTTTATTTAGAAAACATATTCTCCCGCTACCATCAAAGGCTTTCCATCAACAGTGACAGAAGGCTCCTTTATCAAGCCATCGAAATGATTCAATGTTGGATTAAGTGGTGGACCAGTTTTTGGATTTCTCCCATAATCAGAACCTATTGCAGCATGCATGGTTTTCAAAGCTTTTTCCCATTCCACTATTGAGCTGTCTTCTTCTAGTCTAGCTTTTGGATTCAAACCAAAACCAAACTCTCCAATCTTTCTAACATTAGAAGCATACAAAGTACCCAATGACTTGTCAGCCATTTGATAACATTGCTTAGTATAATAATCGAGTTGTTCCATCAATGTCCTTGCTTCTGCACCACCTCTTACATCAACAACAGTGCCGTCTTTAACATAAACTTCCACAGGTTCTTTTAGAACAAGCCTGCCGATTGACAATCCACCAATGACTCCATCAAAAACCAATTTACCATTTGTTGAACCTGGTACTGGTGTTCCAAAGCCTTCTCCAGTTGGCTCGTTTCCATTATCTCCTATATTCTTGTATGGTCCCGTTGAAGGTTCTACTATCATCCCATCAAAACTAAAAGTAACATCTGTTCCTTTATCAGTTGTGATATGAATGTCTTTTGCATTTGTTAATTTGCTAGCTACCTTTTCTCCTAATGCTTTCATAGAGTCATAATCAACTGCAACTGCCCTTAGCCAGATATCCTCTGTTATGTGCGGTGACCAGAATCCTCTTCCCTTATTTCTTGCAATATCAAAAATCTTTGCCCTTTCCAAGTCTCCATACTTGTATGGAGGATTATATTTCTGACCTAAAACATCAAAGCCTGTATCCTGTCCTAGACTGAGAGCGCTGACAGAGATTGTGATGTTTGGCATTGTTGATATTGCTGCCAGAATTCTTTTATCAGTCTTACCATCTGAACTTCTTCTCTTCTGGATTATCACTGTTGGCTCTACTTCATATTTTGTTGCAGCATTGAAAAGTGATTTTGAAATTTCTAAAGGATGTTCGTCTGGATTTGTAACTATAAGCATAGATTCACCAGCTTTTACGCCAAGAACATCACGCATTACTATATCAGAAACATCAACTAATCTTGGATCAACTTTGAAAACACTTTCTGTACTCATGCTATGAATTATAGAAGAAAAAGAATTTAAACCTGTCATTAATCGTCTTGTCTTTCTTGTGGCGGTATTACGAGATAGCCATCTCTCATCACAACCTTGTCATCAAATAACAATTCTCCATCTTCCATAGTTTTTATCATGTCCATGTGTATGGCACTCTCATTCTTGCCGCGGCAGAAAGGAAATCCCTGTCCTAGTGCATCATGTATTGTTCCACCCATCTTCTCATCAAACAATATGTTCTTCGTGAATCTTTTGATGCCGTTGTTCATTCCAATTGCAAATTCTCCTAGTCTGTGAGATCCTTCATCTGTTTCTATCTGCGATTTTAGAAAATCTTGTCCTACATCTGCTTTGTAATTAACAACTCTACCTTGAGAAAATTCTAATCTAATACCGCTAGCTTCATTTCCAGAGCTGATTATCGGCAAGTCAAAACTTATATAGCCTGTAGCAGAATTTTCAACTGGTGTTGTGAAAACTTCTCCTCCTGGCATGTTCTTTTCTCCGTAATCAGAAAAAGCTTTTCTTCCCCTTATTGAAAGTGTCAGGTCAGTGTCCCTTCCTAATATTCTTACTTCTTTTGTTTTGTCCATCAATCTTTCTACTACCTTTAAATTCTTTTTTTCAGCTTTCCAGTCCCTCAGAACTGCATCGTAAACAAAATCCTCATACTTTTCTAATGACATTCCTGCTTCTTTCGCATATGAAGGACAAGGCGTTTGTGTCAGGCACCATCTCTTGGTGGCATTCACATCAGATATAGGCTTTGTTGCCATTGCTCTCAGATGCATCTTGTTCTTGTCAACATCTTTCAATGAAGTCAAATCTTTCTCGCCTCTTATCTGCACTATGACATCAGATGCCATAACAGCTGAGTACAGATGTCTAGGAAGTTTGGATAGATTCTGTTCTGGAGTAAGTTTGTAAATATTTCTAAGGAATGTTGATGGTACTTGATATATCATTGGAATTGCGCCGCGTGCTGAGGATAATTCAGCAATCTTTTCTGCCAGCTCTAATCCGTAATCCTCGTATCTTATCAGAACATTGTCATTTGGCCTAACTTTTACTGAGTGATCCACTATAATTTGTGCATGCTGCATCATTTTCTTTTGTAAATCTTCTTGACGGCTAATCATAATATCTAAAATGATATGAATAATTAAAAATTTAAGCTTGAATGGAAATATGCTTAAAGCTTTACATTTATTTTCTGTTATGGAACAGACTCTGTCTCGTTATGAAGAGAAAGGTTTCTGTGAAATTTCCTTTGCCATAGGCGACGAAAAGGATGTTTGGTATACCTTAGATGATATCAAAGGAGTACTGATTCCACAGCCAGATAAACTGTTATGGATGAATCTTCTTGTAGAAAAAGGGTTTTACGAATCCAGGGAGAGGGAAGGTAAGACAGAGTATAAAATAACAGGCATAGGATTGGGTCTTTTCAATAAGCTGAGAGATAAATTAGACAGAGCTGCACAGCCAGTACCGTTTAGATATCCTAAAGAATTCAAAGGAACCAGACGTAGCTATTATTAAATTCTGGATTTTACTGTAATTTTTTCGTAATGTTAGAACAGTTTAAATCTTTGATTGATAATATCTATGCTATTGATATAATGACTTCAATCCGATTGACAAGTGAAGAGATGCCAAGAGCATGGTATAACATACAAGCTGACCTACCTAGTCCATTACCTCCACCCATAGGAGATGAAGAGAAAAAAAATCTTGGAAGGTATGGGATAAAGGAATGTTTAAGGCAGGAATTTTCTACTGAAAGATTTCCTAAAATACCAGAAGATATCCTTAAATTATACGACCAGGTCGCAAGACCAAGAGACCTTGTAAGAGCAGAGAGATTGGAAAAGGCACTGCACTTACCTGAGGATAAAGTAAGGTTATATTATAAAAGAGAGGACCAGAGCCCTACAGGAAGCCACAAGGTAAACACAGCACTGGCTCAGGCATATTATGCTGCTAAAGAGGAAAAGACAAGGCTGACAACCGAAACAGGAGCGGGACAGTGGGGAAGTGCATTAGCTTTAGGGGCTATGCTGAATGGATTAAAGCCCACTGTTTACTGGGTTAGAAATGTTTATGACTGGAAGCCTAGCAGAAAGGAGCTCATGGAATTGATGGGAGCTGAAGTGTTGGCATCCCCAAGCAATAGAACAAAATTTGGAAGAGAAGTTCTAGAAAAGAATCCACATAGTCCAGGTTCGTTGGGAATAGCAATATCAGAAGGCATAGAAGACGCACTGGATGATGAAGAGCATACTGCTTATACTCTCGGCTCTGTTCTTAATCATGTTCTGATGCATCAGACTGTCATAGGCCTCGAGGCAAAAAAACAATTAGAAAAGGTTGGCGATTATCCGGATTATGTTATAGGATGCCTGGGTGGAGGGAGCAACTTTGGTGGAATATCTCTGCCTTTTATCGGAGATGTTTTAACAGGCAAGGCTCCAAAGAAGAAAGTAAAATTCATAGCAGCACAAAGCGAGGCAGCTCCGAATCTTAGTAAGGGAGAGTACAGATATGACTTTGCAGACCATGCAGAGAAAACACCGCAACTAAAAATGCTAACGCTAGGTCATCAGGCAGAAATGCCTCCAATAAAAGGTGACGGATTAAGATATCATGCAGCCTCTCCTCTCATAAGTTTCCTGAGGCATGAGCTTGGTTTGATCGATGTTGTTACATTCCCTGTTGATGAAAAGTATGTTTTCGAAAGAGCAAAGTTCTTCATTCGTAGCGAGGGAGTCTTCCCAGCGCCAGAATCTTCCTATGCCGTAGCACAACTGATAGACCAGGCTTTTATCTGCAAAAAGCAGGTCGACGAAGGTAAGATAGACAAAGCGGTTCTATTGGCCAATATCAGCGGTCATGGATTGCTAGATACCAAGGGGTTCCGTGAAGTTATTGGAGATAAAATACGTGATGACGTTACTGCAGAAGATCTTCTAAAGGGATTGGCACCACAACCGTTTTCTTGAGAGATAGATAGTTTAAATCCTGAAACTTAGAAAAGTTTAAATGTCTAATCTTCCAAGGAATAAAAATGAAAATATTAAAGCGGGAGGAATTAGAAGAGAAACTGAGTGAAAGGTATAATGATCACCCCATCGGCTGGAAGTGCTTTCAGGCACGCGATAAGAAAGGCTATTATGCCGTAGGCTGGGTTAACAGAAGGGTCGGAGAGCAGTATTGGCTCAAATTCGCATCTCTATACAGCCCCACATGCGTTGGTTTCATAAGCACTTTTAATGAGGACTTTCCTTTTTTGAAGGACCCTGCGTTTGATAGAGACTATGGCATAAGAACTGTTGACATAACCCGTGATGAAGAAAGGAAAATGGCCGAAAGAGGACGCATGATATCTTCTGTGCTTGAAAAAATTATAACCTCTATTAACAAAACCCCAGAGCCTGATGACGAAAAAAAGTTCAGAATCGGTGGACCTATCCTGCATCTTCCCGTGACATGCCTTGAGGACATCTCACCTGCCCAAAGAGCTTTGGAAGAAAAAATGGAGGAAGAAATTGGAAGACTTGACAAGCCAAGAATATCAGGCTATATATCTTGATTAATGCATTTAAATGTTTTAGTTCTAAATTAAAATCTATGACAGGAATTAGAGAAATTCCAGGTTCAAGATATAATGAAGCTTTAGAAAAGGTTGTTGGGTTTTGCCGCACGACCCCAGAGACGGTGTATAAGCCCAAAGATTTTGTCAAAATTTTAAGACTTGACGTTCCTCCTATAGGATTGCAAGCATCATTAAGATTAAGACACAAAGAAGTTGGGCTTCTTAGGATTTATGATCAACATTATGAACCCCATTACGGTTACTCTAGAGTCTGCGGTTCTGGAGAATGCTTTTCTTCTTGGTGCTCAAAAGATGCGCAATCAGTTAGCTGTAGAACTGAAGGTGGAAATGAAAATTTAAAATTTTACAAATAAAATAATTTTAAATCCTGAATTTTAGAAGAGTTTAAACACTGCCTTTTTTGTTTGCGCCTATAAATCTTCTCATTATTCTTTCTTCAACAGGACCCAACAGGCCTATTCCCCCGATGTATCTTATATCCAGACCGTCCGGGCACTCGACAAACATGGAGTCTTCATAAAGAACTCCGCTAGGACGGTGTCCCAGTTCGAATATCGACTCGTTAGGCTCTATGATGGCCCCCTTTCTCTTGATCGCGTTGGAATGCAATGCTCTCATCTGCCTGAGGCTTACGTCTATGCCGTTTTTTCTCAACTTTTCATTGACTGACCTCCAGTTTTTATTCTTCTTCCATTCTGTCTTCCAGTCAAACGCTATAACGCTGAAAGCTTCTGGTGTTTGGCAACCGAGCCTGCGAGCTAAATAATTAGCAAACGCAATACCCTTCGCGTAGGATTCTGAGCTGCGGATACACCCTTCCCTGTCTATGTTCTCTGAAAAATATTTACTGCTGAATTTTGAGGTTACCGGCGTGAAGTAAAGCCCAGGGTCTTTTATGTACCTGTTCTCTTCTTCAAAGAAGTACGTCCTTCCGGAAGGAAGTTTTCCTGTCTTGGCCAATTCGATGACTGCCTCTATGCTCGAACCGTGCAGCATAAACAGGTCTTGAGAAATTCCACCATCCGTCAGTTTTCTCACATCTTCACAATGCGACATACCTTTCAATAGAGCAAAAAAGGATTTAAATCTTTTTACAATCAACAAATCACGGTAAAAACTAATCCCTTATCGCGATTGATTTTGACGCTGAAACAAAGTCTTTTTATTCTGGGCAATCCTGTAATTTCCTCGTTCCAATTTTTTGAACTCTTCACCCTCAAAGCAAAAAACGTCTAATGAATAACCCTTCTCACCGTCTACAGCCTGCTTTCTTATTTCGAAGTTGGTGTCGGGTTTATGAACTCTTTTATTCATGAGCTCCAAGTCCGAACAAACAAGCCTCCTGAAAACTTCACACTCCGAGAACCCTGGGCATTTGCTAGCATGCATCAAAACATCTGCATCCTTGCTTGAAGGCGCACCTCTTGCAAGCGAGCCTGTAAGATACAGCCCTTTGATAAAAGAATTGCCTTTGGCTAGGCTGACGAGTCTATCAAGAACAATAGACCATTCATCTTTTGAAGGATGCTCAGGCTCATTAACCTTTACTCCGTATCTTTTGAAGATATCATTTATAGCTCCTGTTGTACCGTTTTTTATTTCTACGTAAGCTACTTCATAATCGTCTGTCTTTTTATATCCTTTCATTCTTTCTTCAATTTTTTTCACAGTTTTTCCCAAATCACTCTCGGAAGTGAATACATAGCCGTATTCATCTATATGAACTTTGCCATTTTCTTTTATAACAACTGTCGCAAGATAGGCAGGTTCGTCTGCCTTCAATAAAGTATCAGGCGAATGATGCATACCACACTTCATAATTATTTTAAAAAAGTGAAAAATTTAAGCTTGAGTTGGATTTAAATGTTTTATCTCTTAATTATGAGGTATGCCTTTAGATATTCCACAACCTATTCTACAAATAGCTTTAGATTATAAAAAGTTATTAGAGGCAGTAGAAACAGCTGAAATGGCTAGAGAAGAATTAGAAGGTCTTCCTTGGTTATGTGAAGCAGGAACACCATTAATAAAGAATGAAGGTTCTTATAGCGTAATTCCTACCTTGAGAAATGTTGTCGGTAAAGAAACAAAAATAATTGCAGATATGAAAACTATATCCGAACCTGGTGAATATGGAGCTGATCTTGAGGTTGAAGTGGCAGCTGAAGCGGGTGCTGATGTAACAGCAATCACTTTTTTAGGAGGATCAAAACGTTTCTGGATTGACTTGGAAAATGCTACTAAGGCCGCGAAGAAACATGGAATTGGCCTGATGATAGAGCATCCTGAGCATGTTCCTTATGAACCAAATTCTTTAAGAAAGATTGATGAAATTGCTGGTGATATTGCTTATTTAGAATATCACATACCAATTGATGTTCAAAAAGGAGTAAAAGATTTTTCTAAAGTACGAGAAATTTCTAGATTAGGATTGAGAATGGGAATTGGTGCAGCCGGTGGGCTAAATGAAGAGACGATACCAACAGTAAGAGAATATGGTGCTGGAATTATTGTTGTTGGCAGTGGAATAACTAATCCAAAAGTCGGAACACCAAGAGATGCAATAAGAACAATAAGAAATGTTATTTATAAGTAAAAATAAAAAATAGAATTAAAGGGGATTTAGACTTAAGTTAAGATTTTCCAAAGACTTCTTTCAAAAGACGCTCTCTGCTTCTCTCATTCTTTTGCAATCTTTTGTATTCATCATACTTCTCCATCAGCATTTCAGTGGTAACTCTTTTGTCTACCGGATATTTCTTTATATCATTAATCGCAACCCTCGCAGAGGCAATTGGAATCTGCCTTACCCCGCCCAGATTGACCAAGTATTCCATCAACGATGTTGGAGCATATAGATATCCTCTCTCTTCCCTCACCACCTTATCTTTAGTTAGTCTTACGCAATGTTCGCAATGGTCAGAAGTCCTACCAATATAAGGATACCGGCTGGCATGATACGCCTGTGCGCATAGGTTAATTGAATGCTCAGAATTATGAAAAACCACTTCTTCAGAACCTGTCAAGCTGTCGTTCACCAGCATCAGGTAGATAGCAAAAAGATCCCTTATTTCCGTTTGCTTTTTTGAAAGCGTCTTGACGACCTCTTGATGGGAGTCCATAGCGCTAATGATTTTTTCAGACATTAACCTCAATAATTATTTTTGAGAGAAAGAGATTTAAGCTTGAAATGAGTATAAATGCTTTGATATTTTACAATAAGGTATGAGCAAAAACCTTGAAGGAACCGATTTTGGTAAAGAGGATATAGTGTTCTATCTTGAGGAAAGGCCTGAGACCGACGGTGAACGCTTTAAAAAAATCTATGAATTAATAAGGGATGAGGCCGCAAGAAGACGCAGCAGCGATAAAGTTAAACTTGTCGAATTGAATTTAGATACGAGCGAGATTTCTAGAAGGACTGGCTTAGGACCAAATGTAGTAAAAACCAAGATAGATGAACTAAGAAGATACGGAGTTCTTGATTTCAAACGTACATGCGGAGGAACTGTATTCTATTTTGAGTTCGGTGAAAAAAGTTCGTATATCGATAGAAAGTTAAGAGAGTTAGCAAAGAAATAAAACTTATCCTAAGTTTAGTAAGGTAGCAGATTCAAGTTTCTTATCAATTCTATTGTATGGAGGTTGATACTCATTATAGCTTTCTTCGGGTCGTCTACCATACTCTTTATCTTGTTGGCGTCTGCGGCAGAGAACAGAAGAGGGTTTGGAAAAGTATAACTCAGAGAAATCTCCTAAAAAAGTTGCAATAGAAATGAAGCCTGTACATGAAACAATACTTAAATCCTTATTTTCTATATGATTAATATGGATAAAGACGAAATAATAGGTTTTATAAAAGGAAGGACTGATTGATATGACGGGAAAGAAGAACAAGGAAAGAAGGAAAAGACTATTTGGCGATAAAAACATAGGAAAATAACCCTTAAATCCTGATTTTCTATATTAGTTATGAAGAGAAAAACTAAGAAAGCCTTGAGGAGAGCTGTTAAGAAATATAGAAAGGATGTAAAAGAAGGAATAAAAAACTCTGAGAAAAGCTATGGTGAAACAAAATGAGAAGAACACATACATCAAAAAGAAGACATCATTCTAAAAGAAATAAAAGACGGATGGAAACGGTTTGAGAAAAGTAAGAAGAAATAATCCTTAAATCCTGGTTTTTCTAACTCTTAGAAGGGTTTAAATGTTTTTCTACACTATTTAGAGTTGTGATAAAATGGAAAGTTGGAAAAAACCTAAACCATATATAGGAGCTGTGGTTGAAAATAGTGAAGTACCTTTTGAAAGACTTGCCTATGCTTCATCTGATGTTTTCTTTGGAAGAGATTCAGTAATTATTTATGGCTTTACTGAATTTATTCCTGAGATAGTAAAAAAAATGGACAAAAAAAGGGAATTTAATAGCAGCGATATATTTCCTAAAGGTAAAAGAGATATTGTGGTTGATGTTTTAGAAGCTTTTTTTAAAAATTCAAAAATAATAGAAGATTTAGGAAATGGAAGATACCGTGCAAAGCAAACGGTTCATGTAGAAAGAGGCTGGTTTGCTGATTCATCGAAAGCTTCTGTAAAGGCATGTGATGCAAAAAGTAATACCTGTAGATAATCATTAAATCTTGAATTTTCTATGTTATTCGTTTTACATCAAGACTTTAATTATATCATTACTACACATAGCGGTAAAAATGAAATAAGAATGTTTTATAAAAATTAATCCATCATGAATCTGGAGGAAATGAGGAAGAAGCTTGAAACCTATGATGAAAATGACATCATTCTGAAAGAGCATGCTCTGATAAAATGTTTCCAGAGAGGAATCACAAAAGAGATGATTGTAGATAACTTGTTAAATCCTGAAAGGTTAATAGACTTTATAGAAGAAGAATCCAAATTTATTGGAGAGAGGAAGTTCAAACTGATCTTTGAGCAGAGTAGGAACAAGAATTTTGTCATTATCATAGCGGTTAACAAAAAATTGAGCGTGATAACCTCGGTGATAAGGTACAGAAAATGGATAAGGCCGTTGAGTTTGAGGTGAGAAAATGAAAACAGAAACCTTTTTTGACTATGACCCCGAGAACGACTCCCTGTTTATTTATAAAAAGTCCAAGATAAAGGGCAGCGTCGACATAGGAGACATCATAGTGGACATATCTATTGACGGGAAGATCAAAGGAATCGAGTTGCTGAACGCCAGCGATTCGTTGAGGAACCTCGGGATAAGGAACCCGAAAGAAGTGTTGAACAACATAAAAACCGTCAGGATAAGGGCTGTCTACAAATCAGACTCGATAACTGTTTATTATTCTATAGTTTCAAAGGCAAGGGAGGTTTCATCTTCCATTGCAGTGCCTATAAGAGTGAAATAATAAATCCTGAATTTTCTATATTTAAAAGAAAATCAACGTATAGTTCGCACTAGAAGAATAGTAATCTAATCGCTTAGAAACTACTAAAATCTTCTTTTAGGGACAAAACAATCTTTACAAAAGACGGGTTTGCCTTCTGTTGGTTTGAAAGGAACTTCACATTCCTTACCACATTTAGAACAAACTGCCTTGTGCATTTCTCTTGGTGCTCTATCAAAGCTGCCTCTATTATCGAATGACATATTTATTATCTCCTTATTATAAAGGGTTTGGGTTGGAAATTTAAATAGCTATGTTAATAATTGTAACCCTTAAATCCTGATTTTTACATATTCTTTATCATGATAGACTTTGTTAAACTCTTACTTAAAAGCAATCTCAATCATCTTAGGCAGTGACTCTAAATGTTCATAAACACCCATAGCGGTATCTTTCAGTCTCCTACAAGAACCATTTTCAGGAACAATTATTCTATTTTTAACCATGCGCGCCATCGAAATTTCTTCACAACCATGGCCAACTAAAACTATGTCTTTAGGATGATACCCTTTTCCAAGCATATAATCCCTCAACGCATATGCCTTATCATGCACGCGCGGCCAGCCATCCTGATCAAGGACTACACCCGAGACTTGATTAACTTTAAAGGAAAAATCATTATCTTTCACATTATCCAAGCTTATGCCGAATTCATCATAAACCCCCAGGCAAAGACTGTTAACATCATGCGTGATAACTCCAACGTCTAATCCCAAATCTTTAATTTTCCTTACTACTCCCTTTGATCTACTCGGAACTAATTTTCTATATTTTTCGCTACACTCTTCCACGAGTCCTTTCGGCGCTCCCCTAAAGGCGTAGTTTGCAAATCTATAAGCATATCCATTTCCAAAATTTTTTGCGATCGCACTCATCAATCCATTAGTTAAACCACTGAAAGTATTGGCCGAGCCGCTCCTTATGTTATAGAGTGTAAAGTCTTTCCCAAATTCTTCTATGCAAGAATTTGGCATCAGTATCCCTTTTAAATCAAAAACTATGGATGACATTAAAATCACTTATGACCAAAATAGATTACTAAAGCATTTAAACTTAAATCTCGATTCTGCTTCGCTGACCGGTGATCTTGCTTTGCTTACAACTTCAAGTGGTAAAACCTTTGTAAATAGTTTTCAAATAAGATAAAATTATGATACCTAGGAGTCAAAAGAGGGTTATATTTACAAAGCACTTCATGGAAAAAGCAATTCTGAAAGGGGTGTTTGACAAGTGCGGTTTTGAGAACGGGAAGAAGATAACAGAGATAGCATTGAAGTATAACGGGACAATAGCCACCGACAAGTGCAGAGACGAATTCAAGTGCATATTTGAACTCCCAGACAAGAGATTGATTACTGTTCCGTTTGTCTACGAAAATGACAACATTATAGCCAAAACAATATTTCCAAGCCAGAAGCCTGACAAAGATGAATATGAAAAAGCTACGAAATCAAGAAATTTAAAAGAAAGGAGACAACTATAAAATAGGAGATATTATGCAAAAAATGAACAAGTGCATAGAGTGCGGCAGCAAGAAACTAGCAGTTGTTAAAAAGAATCTGACGTTCGAAAGGAATAATCCTGGAAAGATAAAGGTAAATGATCAAGAGTGTATAGAGTGCAAGAACTGCGGAGAGCTGTACTTTGATGAGGAGCAGTCTGACGAGCTTGCAAGAAAGATTGATAAGAAACTAAAATCTTAAATCTTGATTATACTATTCCTTTAGTATGGTCTCGCTCACGTTCTACGGTGGTGTCGGAGAAATAGGCGGAAACAAACGTAATCTAAGAACTACCCGCAGCGGTTAGAAACTAACAAAACCCTTTCAATCAAAACTTTTAGCATGCGAGAACATCCTAGGGAAAATTTCGAGTGGACAGACGAGTTTGTGTATAAGGTCCTTGCGCGAGGCATATTCCCTGGAAACCGATGCGACATACAGGATACAAAAGATGCTGTGATGGAAGCGATAAACAGCAAGAATGTGGATTCAGCAATAGTATCTGACGCAGAACATTGCGGAGAGAAGGTTATATTTCCTATAAAGGGAAGACTAGTCTCATTCCCGTTTGTGAGAGAACGTGAAAAGATAGTCGTCAAGAGCGCGTTCTACTCCGAGAAGAGGGATAAGGACATTTATGCAAAAGAAATAAAAGCTCTAAAAGAAAATATTATTGAGGGAAGCGTATGGCCAGGTTAGGCAGATGCATAGAGTGCGGTTCGACTAAACTAATCAGCAAGAAGAAGGACTTTACATTTGAGGTAAAGAACCCAGGTTCTGTGAAGGTGAGACAGAAATGCCTGGAGTGCTCGAACTGCGGTAAGAGTTATTTCGATGACGAAGAGATAAACCAGTTGTCCAAGAAGATAATGAGAAAGCTGAAGTAATTCTGTAATCCTTAAATCTCGATTATACCATTTCTTTAGTATGGTTTCACTTACATTCTATGGAGGCGTAAATGAAATCGGTGGAAATAAGATTCTTTTGGAAGATAGAGGCACGAAGATATTTTTAGATTTCGGCATGAGCTTCACGCAGGCAGGCAAGTTCTTCTCCGAGTTCCTGCAACCACGCAAACTGAACGGCGTGGACGATTTCATAGAGTTCGGTCTATTGCCAGACTTGAAAGGTTTGTATCGTAGAGACTTTGTCGAACATGTCGGCAAGGAGTTTGACAAGCAACCTTTAGTTCAAGCAGTGTTATTGTCGCACGCACACGCTGACCACTCCGCATACATAAATCACTTGCGTCATGACATACCAATCATCTGCTCGAAACCGACGAAGCTGATAATGCAGGCAGTCCAGGAAACGTCGCAGACCGGATTCACCGAGTTCCTAGACCTAACAGAGAACTTCCAGATATACATGAACACGAAGGGCGAGTGGAGCAGGAAGAGCAAGCAGAACCATTATGATGAGATAGTTATCAAGAGGGACGTACGGGACTTTGAGTTCGGCGAGAAAATAAAGATTGACTCATTGGAAGTCTATCCTTATTCCGTCGACCACTCGTTAGCAGGAGCCACTGGTTTTTTAATATTCACATCAGAAGGACCTGTCGTTTACACTGGCGATATAAGGTTCCATGGAAGGAGAGGCTCACAGAGTGAATTATTCATTGACAAGTGCGCTGAGGCGAAGCCTATCGCTATGATATGCGAAGGGACGAGGATAAAGGAGAATCAGAAGAACACGGAAGTAGATGTCGAGAAGAACGTATCTAAGATTGGTTCCAGATGTAAAGGCTTGATGGTCGCAGACTGGCCCATACGCGATACGGACAGGATGTTATCGTTCCTTAACGCTTCTAAGAGTCTTGGTAGGAAGTTAGCTATCAGCACTCGCCAGGCGCATCTATTAAGTCTGCTCAAGGATTGTAATGATCCTAATATACCGGACATAGACGATGAGAACATATGCGTTTACAGCATCCGCAAAGGATGGGGAGTCATACGCAAGGATTTTCCACAACGTATTAAAGACCAGGACTATGAGGGCTGGGAGAAACCATTTATTAAAGATTGCGTTGAGTATGAGTGTGTTGGTCGTAAGCCTGAAGACTACGTATGGTTCTGCTCTAACTTTGATTTGAAAGAATTGATAGACATCAAGCCGAGGAATGCCTTCTACGTCAAATCGACTTGTGAACCGTTCGATATAGAGATGGAGATAGAGCAGGAACGGATTAACAATTGGTTGAATCATTTTAAAATAAAGATGTTTAGGACGCACGTGTCGGGACATGCTCCTGGTTCATTAATTAAGAAATCTATCAGAAAGATAAGACCAAAGGTCCTGTTTCCCGTGCATACTGAGTATCCGGGAGTGTTCAGGAAGTTTGGGAAGACGAAGGTTGTTAAGTATGGAAAGGAGTATAAGATATAAATTTGAAAATAAAGAGTGATTAAACTATGCCAAAAGAAGATTTTGATGAATGGTCAAAAGAAGATTTAATCAAAGAAGTTAAAAAACTAAAGAAGAGAAAAAAGTATGGAATAGTATGGGATGAAGAGCATACAAAAGAGAAATTCGAAAAAGAGGCAGAAGGGAATTTACCTGTTCTTAAAGAAATACAAAATAAGGAAATTAAAACCGATGAAAACAAACCAATAAATATTCTAATTGAAGGTGATAACTTTCATGCTTTATCAGTTCTTAATTATACACATGATAAAGCTGTTGATGTAATCTACATTGATCCTCCATATAATACAGGTAGTGAAGGTTTCGTATTTAACGATAAAATAGTTGATAGAGAAGATGCATACAGACATAGCAAATGGCTTTCTTTTATGAGTAAGAGATTAAAATTAGCAAGAACTTTACTTAAAAAATCAGGCATTATATTTATTTCTATAAATGATATTGAAATAGCACAATTAAAATCATTGATGGATGAAATTTTTATAGAAGATAACTTTGTTGCTCTATTAGTTTGGGAAAATAAAGAAGGTGGTGGAAGTTCAGATAGTAAATTTTTTAAGATTAAACATGAATACATTTTATCTTATGCAAAAAATATTGACTTTCTAGAAATTAAAGGAGTAGGTATAGAAGATGAAGATAGGTACAGTCTTGAAGATAAACATGTAAAAGAAAGAGGAAAATATCAGCTTATAAAATTAAATAGTGCCAGTATTCAATATTCAAAATCTCTTGACTATCCAATAAAGGCCCAAGACGGAACTAAAATTTTGCCAAGTTATGGACAAAAAAGAGCATGTTGGAGATGGAGTAAAAATAAATTAGAATGGGGAATTAAAAATGATTTTGTTGTAATCAAGAAGGATAAAAACAGAAAATGGGCAGTTTATACAAAACAATATTTGAATGTTGATAACGAGGGAAATTTGTTAAAAAGAGAGAAAAGACCTATAGGAGTTATAGCTAAATACTCTAGCACCATGGCAACTAAACAATTAGAAAATATGTTTGGTAAAAAAGTTTTTAATTATCCAAAACCTTATCAACTTATTAAATATTTATTAGAATTATCTTCTGATAAAAATTCAATTGTTCTGGACTTTTTTGCAGGTACAGGAACCACTGCTCAATCTGTATTAGAATTGAATAAAGAAGATAAAGGAAACAGAAAGTTTATTTTATGCACGAATAACGAAAATAATATTTGTACAGAAGTTTGTTATCCTAGAATTGAAAAAGTTATAAATGGTTATATTGGATATCTAGACAAAATTAAACATGAAGGTATAAAAGATAATCTAAAATATTTCAAAACTGCCTTTGTTGAAGGTGAATCAACAGATAAAAATAAGAGAAAATTAGTTGACCAATCTACTGAAATGCTATGTTTGAAAGAAGATTGCTTCTATGAGTTAAAAGCTGGTAGAGGGTTTAAGATATTTCAAAATAAAGAAAAATACTTGGGTATTATATATGATGACGATGCTATTGATGGATTTAAAAAAGAAGCTAAAAAATTAAATGTTAAATTCGTTGTCTATGTATTTTCATTGGATGAAAGTGCACATGAAGAAGAGTTTGAGGATATGAAAAATAAGGTAGAATTAAAACCTATACCAGAAGTAATACTTAATGTTTATAGGAGGATATTCAAATGATAGAACTTAGAGATTATCAGATTAAGGCGATTAACAAACTGAAGAATGAGGTCAATGAACTTTTAGAATCTACGGAAAATAAGACCTGTATATTCAAAGCACCTACCGGCTCTGGAAAAACTATAATGATAGCTGAATTTTTGAAGAGATTAGTTAAAGATAGAACAGATGATAAAAAATTCTCTTTTATTTGGATAACGGTTCGTATGCTTCATGAACAAAGCAAAGATAAACTAGAAAAGTATTATGTGTCTGACAGAACATTGAAGTGCTCCTATTTTGAGGACTTGGAAAATAAAATGATAGGCGAAAATGAAATATTGTTCTTTAATTGGAGTAGCATCAATAAGAAGGAAATTAACCTTTATGTAAAAGAGAACGAGCAAGACAACTATCTTAATCCTATAGTCAAGAATACAAAAGAGGAAGGTAGAGAGATTATTTTGATAATTGATGAGAGTCATCACACCGCAAGTTCTGAAAAATCGAAAGAATTGATTGAAATCATAGGACCTAAAGTTACTTTAGAAGTCTCAGCAACACCTCATCTAACTGAATATTCTGCTATTGTTGAAGTTGAATTAGCAAGGGTTAAAGAAGAGGAAATGATTAAATCCGAGATCTCAATAAATCCAGAGTTTAAAAATATTAAAGTTAATGATAGGAGCACAGATGAAATAGTTATTGATTCTGCCCTTAAAAAAAGGAAAGAACTATTAGAAAAATATAAAGAAGAAGGTTCAAAAATAAATCCATTAGTTTTGATACAACTACCAGATAAAAGAGAAGGTCTTATTGACAAGAAAGAAGAAATTATAAAAATATTAAAAGAAAAATTTAATATCTCAGAAAATAATGGCAAGTTGGCTATATGGTTATCAGAAGAAAAATCAGATATTCTTCCCAACATTGAAAAGAATGACAATGAAGTCGAAGTATTGATATTCAAGCAGGCCATAGCAGTAGGTTGGGATTGCCCAAGAGCATCAATTCTAGTATTATTCAGAGAATGGAAAAGCATAATTTTTTCAATTCAGACAGTTGGAAGAATAATGCGTATGCCAGAATTCAAATATTATCAGAAGAATCCTGAATTAAATAAGGGCTATGTTTTCACAAATGTGGCTCACATGTCTATAGCAGAAGACATAGCCAAAGACTATATTACTTTTTATGAAGCAAAAAGGAGAAATGAAATCTATAAAAATATCAGTTTAAATTCAATCCATCTAAAACGTCAGCGTGAAAAAACAAGACTATCTGGGAAATTTTCTAACATCTTTTTGGAGGTAGCAGAAAAGATTAACTTGAAAAAGAATGTTTCTATCAAACCTTCTCCAATAGTCAATGAAATAATGGTTGATGGGAAAATTATTAATGTTGATAAAGTTGTTAAAGATGTTGAGCATGAAGGAACTATCGGAATAAAACAGGTTGAGACAGAACTTCAAAATACATTTGACTTGTTTATAATAGCAAATTGCACTCCTTTTGCTCCAGCAGATTCAAGTGGTCGTATAAAGACAGCAATATATAGTTTTTTTGAAAAGGTAATGAAAATTAAAGACTGGTATCAAATACAAAAAATAGTATTGAGTAAAGAAAATAATCAATACTTCATTAATGCAATCAATAAGGCAAAAGAAGAATATAGCATTAAAGTTGTTGCGATTCTAGCTGAAAAAAGAGAAGTTGAGAGATATGCTTGGGAAATACCCATAATTCTGAGTTTTAATAGTAGATATCAAGAAGAGGAACATAAAAAATCAATTATGAAACCTACATATGTTAAAAAGGCAAGTAAACCAGAAATTGAATTTATTGAACTTTTAGATAATTCTAAAAAGGTCAAGTGGTGGTTCAAGAATGGAGAAAGCGAGAAAAACTTTTTTGCTGTTCTTTACAAAGACGTATCCGGAAAAGAAAGTGCATTCTATGTTGATTTTATTGTTATGTTTGAAAACGGAAGAATTGGTTTATTTGATACGAAAGGTGGAATAACGGCCAAGGATGCTAAAACAAGAGCAGAAGGATTAGCAAAATACATTAAAGATGAGAATAAAAAAGGTAAGAGATTGTGGGGCGGAATAGTAATAAATGTGAAAGGAAGTTGGAGATATAATGATAACGAGACTTATAGATATGATGAAAATAATTTGAAAGAGTGGAAGTTTTTAGAAATTTGATTTTTCATGCTTTATTAATTTTCTTAGTAAGATAGTTCTATAAGGTTCCACAAAGTTATTTACATCTGAAATAACTTGCTTTATTTCTTTATTATAGACTCGTCTTGGAACAATTTTTTTCATGAGAATTTCTTTGATTAAAGAGTAAATATAATATTATAACTACGCAGTGTGGTAGTGACCAACCTTTTAAATTTAGTTAAAATTAAATATGTTAAGATGTTTTAATGCCTGAACAAAAAACAATAAAATGTCCGTTTTGCGAACAAGGCGATATAGTTACACTTTATACTCCAGGAATGATGATCACTAAATATGGAAGGGCTAGCTCAAATAAAAAAGCTATAAATTATTTTATAGATGAAAAATATTCTGTTATGTCAGATAAATGTCCTAATTGTGGTAAATCGAAAAAAGAAATAGAAAAAGCTTTAGAAAAAGGTAAAGAACCATCTAATGAAGAAATTGTTAAAAGACTTAGAGAAGCTGGATTGGACCCTACAAAACTAAAATAAGAATCTAAATAATTTTAGATATTTTTTATATAATCTACTAGATTTTCAGGAAATCTTTTATCTTTTGCTACAGAAGTGAAAACTTTTTCTGCTTTATCTTTAATAGTTACTGGAACGTCTTTTTCTGTCGTAACGAAAATTGAAGGTATACTTCTTGAATATAGAAAATCAATTTGATTTTTTTCGCTTGATAGACGAGGATTGGTTCCGCATTGAATTGCTAAACATTTCATATTATTTTTATTGAGTATGTCATGATCAAAATAAACTAGTACATCTGCTTCTGTAAGAGTTGTTGGTTTTTCTCCTTTTTTTTGAAATTCTACACCAGCATCTATTTTTTTAATATTTGTAAGTTTTTTTATAGATGCGTATGTTATGCCTTCTAGGAAATGCCCTGGATTAGAGTCCCAAATTTCCATCACAATTTTTGGAAATTTTAAAAGCTTTATTTTTTGTAAATTTTTATTACCGCAAGAACATACTATGCCTCCGCTAACAAAGTTTGGACATTTTTTGCAAAAAAGTAAAGGATCGCTCTCTTCCAGAAAATTATAATTATTATTATTAGTAATGATGTATCCTAAAAGTTTTGTATTTATAAACAATTTTCCATAAAATGATCTTAATTCAGATCTTATTTTCTGAAATTTTTGTTCATTATATATGTTTGCATCTTTAGGATCTACAAATAAATTTTTTGGGTAGTCTTCATCAATAATTTTTCCTGTTTCTAACTTTTCGCTTAAAACAGAAGAATATTTTCTAAGGAAATCTATTCTATAAATATGATTTTTTATTAAAAAATTACATAAGTTGCTTACTCTAGGAATGTTCCATATATCCGTGTATCTAGATATTAAATTAATACCTTGAAAAATAAGAGTCACCAACCGAAAACAATCTTTGCTTTTTGAATTACTTCATTATCTGTCATATCTTTACATTCTTTAGTCAATTTTTCGATGATTTCTATATTTTTCTTCTCTGCATTCTTTAATAACTCTGATAAAACTGATTTACCAACTTCTGTTAATTCGTAAAAATATTCGACTCCTTTAGTTAAATTTACTTTTGTTTCAGTTACCAAGCCTTCAGAAACTAAGTTGGACATAAAATCTTTTAGTTCAAACGAATATGGACCATAAAAATATCTTTCAAAATTAAATGAAAATGGATATTTTAAATCTTTTTGCGCTATTAATACATATTTTTGTAATCTTACTCTATGCTTGAATTTCCCTACTCTGTCGATTATTAAAAGAACTCCTAATAAATCTTCAGAAACAGGTGTTTTTTTAAAAAGTGTTAAGAACTTATTAAGCATAATAAAATTATAGTTTTATTAATATTTAATACCGACAAAAAGTGGATTCGAAAACTTTTAGAATTTCCTTGTCAGGTCAATCAATTAAACTATCCAGACCACCTATCCATACCTGCAATATTTACCCTACGTTAGCAGTGAACTACCAGTATAATGAAATTAATACTTCCACTCACAATTATTAGCGTATCTGGTGTTTGTATGGACATCAAAATAAAAAGATACGGCTGGCAGCCTGATCTGCCTGACAAGAGGGACTACTTATTCTCGCAGTCCGTTAAACTAGGTGTGCTTCCCTCGAAGGTCGGTCTGAGAAAGTCCTGCTCGCCGGTGGAGAACCATAGGTGGTTTCACATCGAACGACATGGTCTCTGGTAAGCTTCATAACATAGTGTAATCAGTATTCAAGAATAAGCTCTTAGTCTCTTACCTTTTTTTACTTTATACCCACCGAAGTTGGCATTTCCCATGTCTGCCTGTTTTTTAAAATCAGGATATGTCATTAAAACGCCCCATTGTTCTTCTGTAACTTCAACGTATTCTACAAAACCTTTCTTTTTTAATCTACTCGCGACTGCTCCATTGACTTGTTTAGAAACTTCTTCCAGTGTGCCCATAAAAATCTAATAAGTGGAAAAGCATTTAAACCCTTATACCCAGACCAACTAACAATACCTGCAATATCTACTCTAAGAATATGCTCCTGAACACCTCAGAAATCTCCCTTCCATCTTCAGACGAACCATTACCCTGCCTCTTCATGTTCATGTAGCTCCTGGCCCTGCTCTCCAACTGCTTCCTGGTGATCCCGATCTCTTCTAGTCTCTTTGACCTGGAATCCAGCAGCTCTCTATAAACCATCCAGGCATAGCGCGGCTCCACGTCTATTTCAGCGAAGATTTCCTCCCAGCTGTAGGGGTCTCCGCATGCAAGGCCCATTATCCTGTAGGAGACAGCGCCAGCCACCTCGGTCTTCTTGCCCATGAGATTAAGTCTATGAAACAAAGCGCCTCGCTTATGGTCTCGGGCCTGTAGCCTATTCTTTGGCCAGACTCTATCATCTCTTCTTTCATGGCTTATCAAGATAGACAAGAATTTTTGCAATGCCGTAAACCAGGATGCCAGACAAAGTACAACCACCGTGAGCGGTAAGTCTCTTATAAGGAGCTTTTCAAGAAAAAATAAATATGAACATGGACAATATAAAGTTCATGGAAGGCAAGGATAAATTCTTACAAGTGTATTCTAATTTACCGATAGACGTAAGAAGAGAGATAATACTTATCATAGACGAAAAGCCTATAACATGGGATGTCGCGTTCCAAGAGATAGACAGAGAGACAGAACTGGGCAAAAGAATCTTGAAAAAAGCAATCGAAATGGAGTTGATTTAATGACCAGCGAAGAAATCAAAAGACTGGTATTGCTAAGGCTGGAATCCATGCCAGACAGCATAAAAATATCGATAGGCTCTGAAGGGGAGCTGACAAAGGAACAGTTGATTGATAACGTCAAAAGAGAGACGGATCTCGGAAAGCTTATAGTGGAAATGCAAATGAAGTACCTTCGGTCAATGAAACGTGGTCTAAATGCCAATATTTCTTATAGCAAGGCCTGAGCACGACAGCATTGTGTCCTACTTGTCATGCTGGAGCGAAGACTGTCTAGACTTTGCCAGATTAAACAGCATTTCTTTTCATGACGCAAAGAGAGAGGAAGCCAACATAGAAGAGGTTTCAAAGTTCATTCAAAAGAAAGACCCGAAGCTGATAATATTCAACGGACACGGATCGCCGAATGAAATTTTTGGCGACAAGGACGAGGTCTTGATCAATGAAAAAAACGAAACTTTATTGAAGTCGAGGGTGACATACTCGGTATCATGCGATTCTGCAAAGGACCTGGGGAAAAAGGTCGTTGCAAATGATGGTGAGACTGCCTTTATAGGTTATAGCGGACCGTTTGGCTTTGTAAAGGATGCGAGCAGAGAATGCAACCCCAGAAAGGATAAGTTTGCAGAACCATTTAAGAGAATATCAAACGAAATCATACTCTCGTTGCTAAAGGGCAAGAATGTTGGAGAAGCGCATGAAAGATCTCAGCAGCTATGTATAAAATTGATAAATGAATATTCTGTAAGTGACTCCAAACCAGAGAACAAACATATAAGGTTCTGGCTATTCTGGGACATGTCTTTTCAAAAGGCCTTGGGAAGCCAGAATGCGACATTTGTATGAAAACGACAACCAGTTGTAAACATTGTACCCATCTTATATTGCCGTGTTGAGAATATGATAAAATAAGAATTTAAGTGTTATTCTTTGATTCTAGAATCTTTCGATTCTCCCTCGTGCCTTGCCAGAGCCTTCTCCCTCATAACAAAAACATTGCCCATAGTCATCACTATACCAATTTCTTAAAGATGTGCCCCTTATTGGACAAACCCGTGTACTTTCTATACTGCTCGTCCATCCATTTGTTCCCGTTGTTTACCTCGTTTACGTCTTCCAAGTTTCCTGTCATGCTTTCACCCACCTAATTGCCACAAAGGCGCTTTAGAAAAAGACCTTATCTTTTTAAAAACCGTCTTGGTTATGTGCTATACTATATATGCACTTTGAGGCATATAAGCAGCATAAAAAGGAGTTTAAAATGCGAGACATAAATTTTCAATCTTCACGTTTCTCGCACAAAACATCTTCCCCCGACAAGATTTAAATAAATACTTTCAGAAATATGAAATTATGAAGACAAAAAGCAGCATAGAAATATTTAAGGTCCGCTATGAGATCAAACCGTCCGGGGACGTTGAACTGAGCGAACTGAATGTTTCAGTTCCTGGAAGTGACAAGGTATACAAAGCTTTCTTTACAGACAGAAAGGCGGATAAACCTAGTACCAGAACCGGATTCAGTATAACATATGCCGGCTCAGTAAGCCTTATGGAAAAATTCAGCCTGCCTTCTTCTCAAAACTTTTATGAAAGGCTAGCAAACCTCGAAGGAATTGTAATAGAAGAATAACTCATAAGCAACCCTATAGCTTCCTCTAATCATTTCTTATTAAAAAATCGATGAAGAACTAGAATCTTCTTCTTTGAGGTCTGTGCTTGCTGTAGCATTCTCTACAGTAGACTGGCCTGCCTTCTATTGGCTTGAATGGAACTTCGCATTCTTTTCCGCATTCTGCGCAAACTGCCTTGTGCATTTCCCTCTTGAAGCTCGTCTCTTCTTTTTCTTCCTTTGTCTCCTCTTTTTCTTCTTCAACGTCTTCTTCTGATTCTTCTTCCTTCTCTGGTTCGTCTTGAGCTTCTATTAGTTCCTCTTCAGAAACCTCTTTCTCAGTCTCTTCTTCAACTGCATCTTTTTCCATTTAATATCTCCTTATTTTATAATTTAATAATTTTCTAAGATATATAAGACTATGTTTTTACGGAATTTGGTCTTCTAACATTTTATGGCAAAAATAGAGAAGAAAATTTTCAATGCCCATTTTCATACACTTTAACTCCCCTGTTTTCTTCGAAGGTACCCTTTTCATATTCCCAGAACATCTTATCGACACCAAGCTCTTCTGTCAATTTTCTTTTTACAGACTCACTCTTCCTATCATAACAATATACAATCAAAGCATAATCTTTTCCAAGCTCAAACCCTTTATGAACCTTTAATGCAGGATTTTTTGTAAATTTTGCCCTTAAAATATTGCTTCTTCCAACTAAATCTACCATCTTAGAACCTAAACCTTCTATAACATCCTTCTGGCCATATATGATTCATTTGCCATAATGTTCAAAATACTCGGGATATGGCTGGTAATCAGGTTTCCATTTCTTGGGCAATATCCAGACAAACTGGTCATAGTTGGGCATCATAATTATCGATAGTAATGAGATGGAAAAGTATTTAAATATTTACTAACAAGTAGTAAGTAGGTGAAATGATGAAAAACCTGATGAAACAAAAAGTAAATTTGCCTGTATTGATCGATGACGCGGAGAAGGCAGCCAAAGAATTGAAACTCCAAACTAGGCTGTTGAGGAAGTACGTACAGAGGATTGGCAAATGATACGTTAACAAGGGATAATCTATGTCTGATTTAAGATCGAGGGTTAAAGGAAGGAAACATGAGAGGCACTTAGCACCGCTCATGTATTCTGAAGACAAAACCAGAGAACTTGCCGTAGCTTCATAGAATGAATTATTATTTGAAGTTTGTGAGGTATACGAAAGTTTTTAAGAAACGATTTTCCTTCACAAAATCTTCACATTTTCCCACGAACTCTCACATTTGGCTGTGGGTTAAACCTAATTTTCTATGTCTAATATATGTTTTACAGTATATACATTCAAGATATACTAACGTAAAATATACATCCTAACCTATTCACTGACCTATATCTATTACATCACATATTTAGTAAAGCTATAATCGTAAAATATATAGGCTAAAAGATGGATTACACCAAATAACTCGCACTACCTTTAGTATACCCATTAGGCCTTTATTTCGCTATGGAACTCGTCCAATATCCTCTTCATATAGCCGTAGAACGCATCCGGATTGAAAAAGTACACTGTCTTATACTTTTTCTTCGATTTGTCTGTGAAAATTCGTTTATCCTGTATAAGTTGGATCTTTTTCAGGGGATTTATCACAAAATAGAACGTTCTTTTAGGCTTTTTATACTGGTTGAACTCGATTCCCAAGGCCTGAGCAAGTTCCTGGTATTCCATTGAACCTTTCTCTTTCAACAAAACAATGGTTTTTTCAGCCATATCGCGTATGTGAGCATTTCTAGCGCTCTTGCCATACAACCAGAGAAGCAACTCTTTCATATTTATTATAGTATTTAAGCTACATATAAAGATTAACGTCAAGTGTCCCATATTAAAAAAACATAGAAAACGTGTCCCATAGGTATGTCATTCAGCAGTATATCTGTGAGAATGGGCGCCATTACACGGAAAACACATATTTCAGGAGTTAGAAATCAACATCAACTGTCCAGTGCTGTTTTTAGCATAAAAAAACAGACAATTAGGTATACCAAACTATTGCTTTTTGGGTTCCTCTTTTACCTTCTTGTGCATTTTGCTGAACTTTCTTCTTATTCCCTCAAAGTCATGAGCAATGTCCAGACCGTCCTCAGTAAGTCTCACAATTTTTATCCTTCCCTTCTTCTCGAAAACTACTAGGCCTAACCTTCTGAAGTTCTCCAGCACTTTCACGGTGTGAGAATACGTGCAATCGACCGCTTTTGAGACCTGGGTGGCGTATTTTATGTCCTCGCTCTTCAGACTGGTGAGCATCTTGACTGGTTTGGGATGTAAAAAAAGTATTTCAAAGAAATTTTTCTGATCTCTGTCAAGTCTCACAACTTTTCACCTAATAATTTTTAGTAAAGGCACATATTTAAACGTAATGTATGTTTTATCTTGTATATATTATGTCATAATTATTTCAAAATATATTTCCTTAACTATTTGGTATCCTATATATAAAATGATATATATCACATTTAATATATTTTAAAAAATATATTTTCTATGTCGATATTTATTTCCCCATCAAAGAACACTCACACAAAAGGTTGAAAATCATTTTATCTGCGAGAGGATGTATAAAATTACAACCGCTGCGCAAATTATCACAATCAACAGGACTATAAGCGGATTGTAAGACATGATTGTGAATAAATCGGCATTAGGATCCTTTGGCATGTTGATTGCGAGGGTGGTTTTGCTAAGGACATAGACGACAAGAAGCAGTTCTGGTATCATCAGCAATGCTATTATAATCGTAAACAAGGTCTTGACATTCATATTATTTATTTAGACCCGCTTAATATAAATAAAGTACGAACTTGCCACTGCCACAGATCGAAAAAATATTGAGGAAAGCGTTGAAAATCATTTAATTTGCAAGGTAAAGTATAAAATAAGCATAACTATGAAAACTACTATAACTATTACCAAAAATAATGGGTTGGCCCTCAAAAATGAGAGAGCGTCTGTTGTAGAAACTTCTGGAAAACCTAAATTTATAGAGTACCTGCCGAATATGAAAGCAGTCAACAGTATTTCCGGTATCATGACTATTATTATCATGATCAAGAGCATGCTCTTCATTTTCATACTATTTATATTATTCTAGTTTAAATAAATAGAATATGGACCTACCACTGACTCCTGTTGAAAAGATATTGAAGAAATCGAACATGCGCATAAGCGATGACGCTGTAAAGGAGTTCGCTATGCTTCTGGAAGAGATAACGTCTGACATAGCGGCAGAGGCAGCAGCCATAGCAAAAAGTGAGGGCAGGAAGACCGTTCTCGTCAAAGATGTCCTAGAGGCTAAAAGGAAAATAGAATAAATTTAAAAATATTGAATTATTAATACAGTTATGAAAAAAAGAGTAGTGAGCGTGTTCTCTGAGCTGTTGAGGAACTCCAAGAAGAGCGACAGGGACATTGCAAAGAAGCTGAACATATCCCAACCTACTGTGACAAGGATAAGGAGAAAACTCGAAACATCAGGATACATATCAGAGTACACCATAATCCCAAACTTTCCAAAGCTTGGCTTTGAAATATGCGCCTTCATATTCTTTAACGCCAACAAATGCGGGGGCAAGAATGTCAAAAACAAGGCTCATGACTAGATAGTTAAAAACCCTGCCGTGCTGTTTTCTGCTGCAGGGGATGGCATACGCGGCAAGAACTGCGCGATACTGACACTGCATAAGAACTTCACGGATTACACCAACTTCCTTAATGATTTCAAGTCT
>Ga0315277_10001056_pt1 | contig 41226 bp, 43 predicted proteins | sample YL17G05_15_MG_FD_203695 | JGI IMG/M metagenome (GOLD analysis project Ga0315277, IMG submission 203695) | Sediment microbial communities from Yellowstone Lake, YNP, Wyoming, USA - YL17G05_15 | ecosystem: Environmental > Aquatic > Freshwater > Lake > Sediment | place: USA: Wyoming | collected... | reverse complement strand
GAAAGTTCTAACTACTTCGGTGATTTAGTGAGTTACAACTAACTCACTTTTTATAATCAATCGAGAAATATAAACATTATCGAGGAGTGTTTACCTCATCCTCAAGGATGAGGATTTCTTCTCACTTTAGTTATTTGGCTATTTAAGTTTTTCACCTTTAGGTTGCAAAAGAAATCGTAAGAACAGGCATAAAATTTATTCCAAGTAATCAAAATCGTCCTCATGCTTGACAAGAGCTGCTTGTTTAACTGATTCTGCAAGCTGCTCTAGCTCTCCAAAAGTTAGCGGCTTGTATCCTAAAGATGCTCTTACGCAATTAACACACTGATGATCAATAACAATGCTGTATCCTGTTTTTGAGTCTCTTTTTGTCATTTTTTATTTTGATTTTTATTCTAGTTTAAGACTTTTTAAGAGAATAGAGATTTAAAAAGGTATCGGCAGAAATCATTTATCTCTTATCCCAACTTCCCTTTTGCTTCTGCAATATCTTTCTCAGCTCTTCTTGTAACTGAAAGGAATGTAAGGCCCCTATCCAAAACTGAAGTAAGAAATAGGCTGTTACTGTCTCTTGTTATTTTTTCTGGCTCGCATAGTTCTTCGAGTCCTTTAAGAATAACCTCCCAGCCTCCTTTTTTTGAGATATCTGACCAATATTCTACTCTAAGGATATCTTGGACATTCATGCATCTCCTCTTAGCATATTTATATTTTTCACCCTGCCTGTGCAAATATTCCCTTAAGCCTCTTAAACGTTCATCTAATTGTTCGCCTTCTTGTGCGATAGTCTCTGGCAAAAAAGTTCCTGCTCTTTGAACAACTGTTTTTAATAATTCTAAAGTACCTTCATAAATTCTCTGATATTCTTCGTCCATTTTCTATTTGTTCTTATCGGCCTTAAATGTGCCTATAAGAAGATTTTACTTTCCCCAGGCTTTATCGAATAAGAAAGATATAGAATTAACAAAAAATCCGGAGTTTATCCAGACACCCAGGTCTTCATCTTCTTTTGGATTCTGCGAGAGCATGAATAGAATCTGCTCCCTGTCAACCATGAAAAACCTGGAATTAACATTGATTTTCTGCGCGTTTATTTTAAACCGGTTATTAATCTTCTTTATATCCTGCTCTTCTCCTGACAAAGCTACTTTTAGCGCTATTTTTTTCTTGTTAAGATTGCTGAATAAAGAAGAAAAAATTCTTGATTTATCATTAACTTCTAAGGTAGAGGTGCATATTACAACTTCCTTTTTTGCATTTTCAACCAAATCTTTTAAATGATTAAAAACATTGGCTTTTCCTTTTATTGCCCCGCTTAGATTATTATGCTTTACTGGCTCTATGCCTGTTTTGTATAACTGCTCCAGTTCTAAATACTCTTTTGTTTCTTTAAGATTTGCTAGCATCTTTACATTTTCATCGGCTTTTCTTACGGTGTTGGATTTAAGCTTCTCAATGACTGCTGTAGGATTAACTGCTATGTATTTCACTGGTTTTCCTAGCTTAGCTATGGCAAATCCTTCTTTTTCAAGTGATTCAAGGACATCATAAGTTCTGCTTCTTGGAACTCCAGAAAGCTCAGCAATTTCTCCAGCAGAAGCTATTCCTCTGCTCAGTAAAGCTAGCCAAACCTTAGTCTCATAAATATTAAGATTAAAGTATTCCTTGATTTGCTTGACGAGTTCTTGTTTAACTATCATTTTTCCTTAAAAATAACTACTCTATTGTAGAAACTACCCTTTATAAATCTTTCTATTTTGTTGTTACTATACAATTAAAACATATGGAAAAGCTTATATATCGAGCTTACTAATCCCGAGAATGGATTATTTAAAGATTTTGGGCTATTTTGCCATTTTTCTAATGGGCTTTATTAGTTGTGCACTTTTTAACCTAATTTCAAGCGATATTGAAATGCCAATAAACCTAGGAACCTTAAGCCTGGTTCCTGTATTAAACAGCCCTGGAGACTGGATAAAAGAAAGCGGGATTCATGTTTATGAAAATGCAGTTGTTATCGATATTGAAGGAGCGAGCCTGGCAAAATATGCCTCTACAGGGAGTATGAAGCCGGTTCTTGATGACAAAAGCACAGGCATAAGAATCCAGCCAAAAAGCTCAGAACAGATAAGTGTTGGAGATATAGTGACTTTTGAAGAAAATGAGGAGTTAATAGTTCATAGGGTAATTGATAAAGGCGAAGATAGCGAAGGAGTGTATTTTATAACAAAAGGGGATAATAATGATATTACCGACGGAAAAATAAGGTTTGAAGATATTAAATATGTTACAATAGGGGTTTTGTGGTAGAGAAACAAAAAACTTAAAAAGGAAGGTTCTAAACTTAACTGATAAAATGGAAAAAGGATGCCCGAAGTATTTAGAAAAAATTCTTCCTTATTGTGGAATTTTTGAAAGTGGGACAATAATCGCATACATAGGTGACATTTCATCGAATAAGAGAACTAATTTTAGAGTAGTTGAAGTGACTGACTTAGATTATCTAAGGGAACACGTATCTGACTGCATTGATTGTTTAAGGGTCTATCTTCGTTTTTTGAATGGAGTTAGAGGAGAAAAATCAAGAAGAGAAGCAGATAGAGATTATTTGAGCGTTTTTAAATTAAAGTAAAAATCCAACCTAAAATCATTCCTATAAATATTCCTCCGGTTAAGAAAGGCATTGCCGGATAAAATTTCCCTTTTCTTGCTACTGTAAACAAGTAGAGCAAAGCGAGAGTTGCTCCTGCTGTGACAAATAAGGCAGGGACAATTGATAAAAATGTAAAGGGTGTGGATTGGAAAGTTTTCATGAAAATTCCTGCAGCTATGATCGGAAAGATAACATCCCCCCCGCCAAGAATAGCTAGAGAAACCTTGAATTTCTTATGTTCCAAGACTTTATCAAGTTCTTTTTTCTTATACTTCTGTTTTATTTCTTTTATTTTATCTTTTTGCTTCTTATCCATATAAGGAATAAAAAATCCTGCAAAGAGCTTTAGCTCATTAATCTGAAACTTAGCCATTTTTTGCATTATACCTGAATGATTAACAGCCCATATATCATAAACTGAAATTAATATCAACAAACCAGTTACAGCAACAATGCTTAAAAAAGGATTTAGAGAGTAAAAGAAAAACGAAACAAATACTGCCCCGATTCCTGGATATATCAAGAGCTCAGTAAGGTTGTGCACAATTAAATTCTGCTTGAATATTTTAAAATAAGCTAGTGGAACTGCTATGGCCAGTGCGATTAAAGAGGCATATGCACGAATTGTTTGGAAGTAAAATAAAATGCTGTAAAATGTTATTCCTAATGCTAATAGCATAACAATAAAAAACCAGGCTCTTAAAACTAGCTTGGCCCTATATTTATTCAGCAAAAGCACTATCAAAATTGCGAAAACAAAAGCGATTACTGTAGAAATCAGCCCGGAAATAGGGTCGATTTCTTCTGGGGGCTGCATCCCGTATGGAATTTCCGGTATATAAGTATAAGAATAGACTACAGCTAATCCAATTAGCTGGGTTATTAAAAACATCCCCAATAAAACAAAAGTTATTTTCCAGGTATGCTTCATTTTTCCTCTTTTTTTAAATTATACAGATTATAACAAAACATGGTTTTTAAACCCTACCTTTATAAGGCAACCTAAATCCTATAATTAATCTAAGTTACTAATTTAGATTACCTTATCCTTACAGTTTCTAAATTTCTTGGGGCAGAAGTCTCAACGCGATTTAGCTTATAGATAGTTGAAGCAAGATCTAAGCATTTGGATGCTTCTCCGTGATTTATCAGCACTCTTTTTGGCTTGGGGTTACAGTGGTTTATAAATGCAAGAAGCTGGTTTCTTCCTGAGTGCGCGGTGAGCCCATCTAAAGAGATAACTTCCAGCCCTACCTTAACAATTTCTTCTTTGCCATCGCTCATCATTTTCACTTCTTGAAGACCTTCCTGAACCTGCCTTCCTAGAGAGCCTACGCCCTGATAGCAAACAAATACTATGCTGTTCCGTTTATTGTCAGCTAATTCTCTGAAATATTCTACTGATGCCCCTCCAACTAACATTCCCGATGTAGCAAGAATAATGCACGGCCCTCCTTCAACTACCTGCTTTCTTTCCAGTGTTGAGCCCACCCTATGGAATATTTCAGAAACAAAAGGATTTTTATCCTGGAAAATCTGGCTCCGGATATTGCTCGATAAAAAATCAGGATAGGCCGTATGAATTCCGTTAATGTCCCATATCATCCCATCAATATAAACAGGCACAGTCGGCAGCAAGCCCTGCTTAAATGCATCTTCCAGTATTAGCATAGTCTCCTGGGCTCTTCCTAAGCCTAATTCGGGTATTAACACTTTTCCCTTTCTTTCGATTGTTTTTTTAATGACATTTATAAGTGCATCTTCTGCATCTTTTCTTGGAGGAAGAATATCATTTTTGCTTCCGTAAGTAGATTCTATCATTACTGTCTCCAGCCTTGGGAAAGAGGTTATTGCTGCATCTAAAAGCCTCGTTTTCCCAAATTTCATATCTGCTGTATAAAGGAAATTATGGAGCCCGTTTCCAATATTGAGATGAACCATTGCACTCCCTAAAGCGTGCCCTGCATTATAAAGTGTAAGCCTTACATCAGGAGTTATATCTGTAACTTCATTATAATCTAGGCAGATGCTGTGCTTAACCATCTCTTTAATGTCTTTTGAAGAGAATAGAGGAGTAGTGGCTTTTTTATATGCAACTCCGATAAAATCGAGAGCAATTAATGAAGCTATGTCCCTTGTTGGGGTAGTCATATAAACTGGGCCTCGATAGCCCATTTTGAATAAGTAAGGCACAAGCCCACAGTGGTCAAGATGAGCATGGCTTATGATTATTGCGTCTATCTCTTTTATATCAAATTCAGATACATCAAAGTAAGGGAATTTATCCCTGTTTTGCGCTGCAACATCTATGCCGCAGTCAAGCAGTATCTTAGATACAGGCGTATGCAGCAGTAAGCAAGACCTTCCCACCTGCCTTCCTGAACCTAAAAAACTAAGCCTAACCCACTCTTCTATCTTTTCTGGATTCCACTCCCTATAAATTTTTTTCCCAATTGAATTAAGGAACTTTTTCCTATAATTATTATTTTCGTACAAAACTGCCCGAATATTTTCTGTAATCTTGCTCGGTATTGCTGGGCTTCTTTGGACTTGAGGTATCCATAAAGTCTTTTGCTTAATTTCCTGAAGTATTGTACCTGCTTTACCAATAACCATCCCAGGTTTTTTTGCTTCAATGACTACAATGCTCCTTTGAACATCAAAGATGACATTAGTTATCTCAGCCTCATTTGGAATTATTGACCTGATCTCTTTTTCTGCATCTTCCTGCTTCATTAATATTTCAGAATCGGCCCTAAGCTCTATTCTTTTTTTAATTTTATTAACAACTTCTTTGATCTGGCTTTCCCCTTCTCTAAAGAATGATACTTCATTGGTGTAAAGAACTATATTTGCCCCTTCAAAATTGGCAGATTTGATAAATTTCGGTAAATAGCTCTGAATATTTTTCAGAATGTCTGGCATTTTATTTTTTTTCCAACTTAAAATTTAGATAAAATTTAGAATCTAAATATGAAAAAATTAAAAATTTATTTTTTCTTTAGCATCTTTGGGTCAGGATACTCTGTAGTTACTACTTGCTCCACTTCATGTTTAATCCCTTCTTTGGTTACAGTATAAATATCTACTCCTTCTCCAGAAGCAGGGTCCCTCTTCATGGATGCTGCTAAACACTTCATTGAAAGAGCCATTCCTTCCTGCAAAGACATATTCTCTTTGTATTCTGCATCCAATATTGGATTGCACTGCAGCATTCCAGAGCCCGTAGCTGAATAATCTTCTACCTTTTGAACGTATCCATCTGGGAAAATATCATAAAGTGAGTAGCCTTCCAAGTCATATCCGGATAATAAAAAGTGGGTTATTCCGGGTATTGGGGAAAACTGCCTGATGTTTTGGTAGACAATTGAGGAAAATAAGTTAGCAGCTTCCTTTATTGTGGGCATTTGCTTGCTTCTTAACTCCTTTAATTTTAATTCAGCCCTCGTAAGCTTTATTATTTTTTGCAAATCAGAAGCTACTCCTGCGGTCGTGACTATAATCCTGTCGTTAACTGCCTGTATTTTTTCTTCATTTTTTGAAGCAATATAAGAAACTCCGTCGTTATTTCCGAAAGTCCCCCTTTTATCTGCTGCTAAAACAATTCCGTCTTTACATACAATTCCAATTGTAGTTGTTCCGGTTTTTCTTATCTGTTTTTTTAAATCTTCATCCATTTTCTATATTGAGAAATAACACTCAACATCTCTTATTTTAGAATTTATATTAATAATAAGCCCGGCTTTTTAAATGTTTCTTTTTTAAAACAATGGTTTACTATAGAAAATTATTTATAGCCGATTTCTTAGTAAGTAGAATGAACCTAGAATTAAATCTGGACGGATTAAGAGAGGAATTAGAAACTGGAAGGGAGGATAGCGAAAAAGCCTATCGTCTCAATTGTAAAACAAGAGAGGTTGCTAGAGCAGTTGTTGAAATGCAGCCTACAGAAGATTATGTGAAAGGCCAGATAGTTCCCCTTTTTGAAGCAGCGGTGGAAGTTATAAAAGTTTCATCTCCAAAAGGAGGTTTCGCAAAACATATGAGAGGTTTCGTTAATTGCATCAGAGAAAGGATAGATTATCTTAAAGCGTATGAGCCTATACTAAAAGATGTGCTTTCTTGTTAAATGTTTTGATTTTTGATTTTCTCGCTTTAGCGAATAACTTTATCTTTACTTTACTAATTGCCTGCCGTAGTTCCTTCAATCACAGTCGTATTATTCTCTTTTTTCAGCTTTATAATATGCTCTACAAAACTTTCGATTTTAGCTTCATGGCTCACCAAGATTAATTGAGAGGCATTTAATTGGATTAAAACATCCCGCATCTTATCTAATTGAGTTTCTGAAAATCCATCTGTTGGCTCATCCAAAATTATCAAATCGCGAGTCATTATCTTTGATAATAGGGAATTAATCACCTGATTCAATGCCAGCCTATAAGCAAGGGCTACAGAAGTTCTCTCTCCCCCAGAAAGATAGCTGTAAGATATTTCATAGCCTTGCTGCTCTATAATAGGGGAAAAAGTCTCATCCAGCCGGGCTGTTAAGCTCTCAGGCACTAGAACAGAAAACCATTCTGAAAACAGCTTGGAAAATTCATCTCTTAGCTTTAACATCACGTTTTTTTCTGTGAACAAGACCAAGTTGAGAAATTTGTCTGACAGCCAGTCTTCGAGAGATTTAAGATACTCCATTTTTTCTTTTAATTTCTTCTTTTCTTTTATCTGCTCTTCAATCTCCTTTATCTGGTACTCTATAAAAGATATCTCTTTGGTAATCCCAACAACTTTCATCTCCTGCCTTCTTTCGTCAAATATTTTTTCTTCAAGCTCTTTTTTCTTACTCTGAAAAAGCTCGTTAAATTTAGAATATCCCTCAATTTCATTCTCCAGGCTTTTTATGTGTTTAAACATCATCTCCATATCAAGCTCAGTTTGTCTTTTTCTCTTTTCAAATTCCAAAAGCGAGCTTTCTTTTTCTTTTAGATTTTCTGACTTAATTTTCTTAATTTCTTCTTCTGACTTATTTTGCTCCAAAAGAGAAGTTTCTCTTCTTAGCGCTTCCAGGGATTGCGAAACCTGAAGTTTTTGCTGTTCTATCTCCTCTGATTTTTTGGCCATTTCCAAAAGCTCATACTCTATTTTCTTAAAGATGTTATTCTTGTATTCATCATTAACTTCCTGAAGGCAAGTCGGGCAACTCTTTAAGTTTGAAATTTTATCTCTCAGGATATCCATCTCTTCCCCCCTTTCCCTTAAGGAGTTTAACTGGCTGTAAAAATGAATTATCTTTTCCTGGTTGATTCGTTCTGATTCCTTATTTTTTTTAATTGTGTCTAAAATCTCCTGAAATTTCTTTTCATCAAAAATTATTTTTTTTCCTTCTTCTACCTCTTGGCTTAGCCTTCTAATCTGATTTTTGAGGTCCATGATAGTCTCTTCTTTATTCATCAGTATAATATTAGCTTTTTCTTTTTCCTTTTCCAAATTCTCTCTTTCCCTTACTTTTGCTTCAATGTCTCTGACTTCGCTATCTGCTTTTTGCGCATCTTGTTTTTTCTCAGACAATATTTTTTCTTCGCTTTCTTTATTTTTATGCAGCTCTAGCAGCCCTTTCTTTTTTTCATCCAAGTTCTTATTAAGTTCTTCAAGATTTTCTAACTGGCCTTCTTTATTCCTTATGTCTTCCCTAAGCTTAGAAGTAAAAGTGCCAATGTTTTCTGCTACCCTTTTATACTTGTCAATCCCAAAGATGTAGCGGAGAGTGTTTAACCTTGTCTCAGAAGATTCCAAGATAATCTGTTTCATCTCCTCTTGAGGCGTGTAAACTGTAAACTTGTACAGGATATTTGTTTTTTTGGCGAACTCCGAAGGATAATTAAGAAGCTGCAAAACCCTATCTTTAATTTCTGTAACACTTCCTTCGAATTTCTCATCATCTATAGAGATTGAGGAGTATTCCTGGGCAATATTTTTTCCTGTTTTCTTTAGGGTCCTTTCCAAAACAACAGATTTTCCGTTTACATCCAGTTCTAAAATGACTCTCCCTTCTTTTTTTCCGTTTTTCAGCAAAGAAGAGCCCCTTTGGCTTGGCTGCAGCCCGAACAGAGCGAATTCTATGGCTAAAAGAACAGAAGTCTTACCACAACCTATATCTCCTGACAAAAGGACAGAGCCTACTGGAAATTCAATCTCCTGACTTTCGTAACTTCTAATATTTTCAAGCCTAATCTTTTTGATTTTCATCCTATTGAATCTCCAGATTTAATATTTTATTTATTTCTGACAGCAATCTTGACTCGAACACTGCATTTTTTTCATCTTCTTGTTTTTCCAAGCTGAATGAATTAATTAACGGCAGGATAAACCTATTAAATTCAGACTTGTTATTCTTTGAGAAATCTTCTATCAAAGTTTCCTCTATTTGGCCTATATTATCTGTATGCACTTCCATTTCTGCTTCCTCTGTCTTAAGCTGGCTGGTATTTTTAAGAAGAATGTATGCTTTTTTCTCATTTGCTTTTTCCTGAATTTCCTGAAACTTTATATCTGAATGTTTTCCCTGCTTTATGGTACCTTTTAGCTTTAGAAGCACAATCTTGTCCTTTAAATCTGCTTTTTCTAGTTCTGATAAAATCTTTTCTGTGGCAATTAGCGCATTTTCTATTTCTAATTCTAAAAAAACTGATTCTTTCAGCTTCAATTCTTTTTTTGTCAGCTTGACAAATCCGTTAACATCCACAATGTAAAAACTGCCCGCCCCTAGCTCCTGAAGCTCTGCAAAATTGTTGGGAAAAATAGGCCCCGGATATATCAAATATTTATTTTCACCTGCCTTGTATTCGTGAACTAAATGCAAGTGCCCAAGGGCGTAGTAATCTGCTTTTGGAAGCTCTTCTATTCCTACTGCATCTATGGGCAAATTTCCTTTCGCAGACTCCATGGTAGTATGCAAAATTAAAATCTTAAAATTATTAGTGGGCTCTAGGGAGATTCTCTTCAAATCTTCAACTTCCAGACCTGATTTTTTGCCCGGATAGCCATAAATAGAGATTCCCTGGTAATTGCAAGCCTTTAAAACTATCGGACCATCTTCATTTTTTTCAAACTCGCACATCTTACAAAATCCAGCTTTCTCTAGAACATCCAGAAAAGTTTTTCCTGAAACCGAGTAATCATGACTCCCCGCTATTATAAAAGTTTTTATGCCTTCTTCTTTTATCTTCTTAAACTCAGAAAAGGTCTCTTTAAGTATTTCTATTGGGGGATATGCAGAATCAAACAAGTCTCCTGCAAAAATTATAAAGTCCACTTTTTCGCTTATGCAGATACCCACTGCTTTTTTGAAACTTTCTAAATTTAATTTCTGCAATTCTGGCTGACGCCAAGAACCCAGATGACAGTCGGCAAAATGTGCAAACCTCATTTTATCTTTTCCTTTCCCTCATGAAAAACTAGGAAGAGGGTTTTATAAAAATAGTGGTGGCAGAAGGCATAGTTTACTTTTTGTGTTTATTAAGCAGAGCATATAGTAAACGCATTAAATAATCGTAAGCGTTTCCTATCTATCAAACGCATAAAAAACTACGAAGATATAATGCGTTTGATATAGATAAAATTAAAAGTGCAGGATTATTAGCTATTTTATGGATTTATCAGAGAAAGAAACACGAGAGAAAATTATAGACCCTTGGCTTATGGATGCGGGTTGGAAAGAAGAATATATTAAACGAGAGGTTAATTCTATTAAGTCTGATTTTAAAGTTGGAAATTATGAGCTTAAGAAAACTGAAGGGAAAGAAGAGGGCAGATTTATCGATTATGTTCTTTTGGATGAACATAAAAAGCCATTAGCAATTATAGAAGCTAAAAGATTCTCGTTAGATGCTGAAAAAGGAAGTATCCAGGCAACTACCTATCAAAAAGATATTGAATCTCAAACTGGATTTACTGTTCCAATATTTTTAACAAACGGTCAAAAATGGTTTTTTAAAGAAAAGGGCTACCCTACTCGTGAAATATCTGGACCATTTTCACAAAAAGATTTACAAAGAAGGACACAATTGGCTAAAGAAAGACAAAAGCTCCCCAATATAGAAATTAACACTAGAATAGTAGACCGATCAAGAAACATAGAGGTTGTTAAACAAATTTTAGATCATTTAGAAAAAGGAAATAGAAAAGCTCTTATTAATATGGCCACTGGAACTGGTAAGACTCGTGTTGCTATGGCGATAATTGATGCTTTAATTAGAGCAAGGTATATACAAAATGTTTTATTTGTTGTGGATAGAATATCTTTGGGAAGGCAAGCATATAATGCATTTGATAGTTTTTTAAGAGGTGAGCCTAAAACATTACTTAACGAGTTTGGAGACTTTGAGATGGATAAGAGAATGTACATTTCAACTGTTCAAACCCTAAAAGGTAAAAAGGAGGAAGGCGGATTTAAACTACAGAACTTTACGCCTGGGTTTTTTGATTTAATTGTATTTGATGAAGCCCATAGATCTTATTATGATTCAGAGAGATTAGTTTTCAAATATTTTGATGCTATACAAATAGGCTTAACAGCAACACCCTCAAAAAGCGAGGTAAGAGACACTTTTGAATTATTTGATTGTCCAAGAGGAGAGCCAACTGTTAAGTACGATTATGATGAGGCTGTTAGAGATGGTGTGCTTGTTCCTTATAGCCCTCAAATTATTTCTACAGAGGTAACAGAATTAGGAATTGATGGCATGAAATTAGATAAATATCTTCAAACAGAGCTGATAAAACAAGATGAAGATCCAGATCATTTTAAATCCCCTGGAACGAGATTTGAAAAATATTTTACAGATAAAAAAACCAATGAACTTATTGTCATGGAGTTTATGAACAGATGTTATAAAACAGAAAATGATAAGCCCTGCAAGACTATATTTTTTTGTGCAAGTGTAAAGCATGCAGGAAGAATCGAAGATGTTTTCAAAAAGCTTTATCCTAATATTGCTGCAGAAGATGTTAAAGTTATTGTTTCTGAAAAAGATAGATACATGGATGAAGTTAATAGGTTTATTAAAGACCCAAGCCCAAGAATAGCTTTATCTGTAGGAGTTTTAGACACAGGAATAGACTTGCCAGAAATTATGAATTTAGTATTTGTTACTCCTGTTTTTTCGCATATAAGATTTTGGCAGATGTTAGGGAGAGGAACGAGAAGTTTTTCAGCATGTAAAAACAAGTCATGGCTTCCTTTAAAAGATGGAATCCATACTAAAGAAGATTTTAAAATTTTAGATTTTAAGTTTGGTGATTTTTCAAATATTAAACAACATCAAATAGAAACAAGTGATAAGTCTCATATAACTGAGGATGTTAAGGTTAAAATATTTAATAAAGAAGTGGAGTTATTGAATAAAAATTTAACAAATGATGAAAAAGGAATTATTGAGAATAGAATTAGAGAGGATATAGACAAGATTGACAAAAAATCATTTATTGTTAAGCCCAAGGTAGAAATAATTAAAAAAGCAGTTTCTAAAAAATTTGATTTAAAAGAGCATATAGAAGAATTGAAAAAAGAGATTGCTCCTTTAATTAAGTTTACGGATTTTGGCGATGGGAGAGTTCAAACCTTTATTTCACATTGCGTGGATTTGTTTAGTTATGTTAAAGAAGGAGATACTGAGTCAATATTCAAAGAACAAGATTTTTTGATGGAAAGAATAGAAAATGTTTGGAGTTCTAATTTATATGCTGTAAAAGAAAAGCAGGAAAAGATAATGATAGTTATGCAAGATAAGTTTTGGAATGAACTGACATTTGCAGATATTGATTTTTTAATTAGAGAAATAGCTCCTTTGATGAAATACTATGAACCTGAACGAAAGAAGATAATCAAAGTAGATGCTCCTGACTCTATTAGAAGTGTTGAGGATTTTAAAATGCCTGTTAAAGAAGATCCGGATGTAGAATATCTAAAAAAATCTAAATTGATGCAAAAAATGATAAAAGAGGGGGTTACTTGGAAAGAACTTTTTGAGATTGAAAAACAGCTTAGAAAGTTCAATTCTGCTTGGACAATCGAAAATATACAAAAGAGACAGGATTTTGTATTGTTCTTGAGAAGCATTTTTGACCTAAAGGATCTGCCTGACCCTCAAGAGATGATAAAAAATGAGTTTGAAAAGCTAATAGTGGAGAATAACAAAGAGTACAATGCTGAACAAATCAGGTTTTTAAGATTATTAGAGAAGTTTTTTGCTTACAATAAGCATTTAACCCCAAAAGACCTAACAACACACCCTTTAGCAGATGAAAATCCCTTGGATAAGTTCAGCACAGAACAGCTAAAGAAGATAATTAAGGAAGTTGAAAAGATAAGAATAAAATAGGGGGCGGGGTATACCCTATAGTGGTCTACAAATGTAGACCATATATACATAAGATTTATAAAGCATGAATTCTAATGGGACTTATGGAAGAGAATAGTACTGAAAAAAATGTGATGAAAGAAGCAAAGAGGCATACTTCTTTATCTACACGATTACCCAATATAGATGCAGTCCGCTATATTCTTTTTTGCAAGAAGCTTGGAACAAGTACTTCTGAGCGCTTGAGGCAGCTTGCATTGCAAGACATGCAAAAGCCAAAAAAGCATATTCTTTCAGGAATTAATAATATAAGATATAATAAAACAAGCAATTCTTATTCTTGGATCGTTCACTTGGACACTGGAGAAAAAGTTGAAGTTCTTAATAACCTTTCAGATAACTTCATCCAGGACCTCAAAAAGGAAATAGATGAAGCAATCAAGGAAAGAAATGAATGGGTGCATCATAGCCGGCCCGGTTCTGTGGATATTCCAGGAGAGCTAGTTGGAGGAGAAAATTAGAATGGAAGAATCTGAAACTTTGGAGCTAAAGAAATCTACCTCTGAATTAAAAGAAGCGATTATCTCTATTGCTGCTATTTTAAATAAGCATAAAAAAGGAGAGGTTTATTTTGGGGTTAATCCTAATGGCGAGGTTGTCGGGCAGTGTGTTTCTGACTCTACCTTGAGGGAAATTTCTAGAGTTATTTCAGACAATATTGAGCCGAAGATTTTCCCAAAAATTGAGCAGGTTAATTTTGGAGGCAAATGCTGCATTAAAGTAGAATTTGAAGGAAAAGAGATTCCTTATTTTGCATATGGAAGAGTCTATGTCAGGACTGGAACAGAAAATAAGCAGATTTCAGCTAAAGAGCTTGAGAATATGATTCTGCATAAGAACAAAGAAAAGTTGAGGTGGGATAATCAACTCTGCGAAAAGGCAACATTAGAAGATATTGATGAGAAAACTGTGCGGGATTTTGTAAGGCTGGCTAAAGATTCAAAGAGGGTGCAGATTAAAAACGAGTCTATTGAACTAATCCTAAAGAAACTTGGCTTGTTAAATGAAGGAAAAGTTACTAATGCAGGGATACTTTTATTTGGAAAATCGCCAAAAAAGTTTTTTGTTAATGCCTTGGTAAAATGCGGAAGATTCAAGGATGAAGCTTCAAAAGAGTTTATTGATATAAGAGATTTTGATGGAAATTTGTTTAATAGCCTTGAATCTTCTATTAACTTTCTCAAGGAGCATATAAGGGTGTCTGCCAGGATTGAAGGGCTGCTTAGGAAAGAAAAATGGGAAATCCCAATAGATGCATTAAGAGAAGCTATTATAAATTCGCTTATCCATCGAGATTACCTAATTTCTGGATTTATTTATATAAAGATTTATGACAATAAAATTATAATCTCTAATCCTGGAAAGCTTCCAGAGCAGATATCTTTGGAGGACTTATACAACAAGCACGAGTCTATACCAAAAAATCCGCTGCTGGCTGATGCTTTTTACTATGCAGGATATATTGATGCGTGGGGCAGAGGCAGCTTGAATATTTTAAGGGCATTAAAGGAAAATGGCCTTGATAAGGCATTATTTGAGCAGTCTGCAGGTTATTTTAGGATTATTTTTAATCGGCCAAAGGAAGTTGGCGGTGTAACTGGCGGTGTAACTGGCGGTGTAAATCTGCTGGAGCATATTGAGAAAAATCCTGGGAAAAGAACTTCGCAGATGATGAAGGATACTAATATGGCTAAAAGGACCATTGAAAGACAACTAAAAAAATTAAGAGAGGAAGGAAAAATTGAGTTTAGAGGAAGCGCAAAAACAGGAGGGTATTTTATTAAGAATGGCTGAAAAATGCAAAACATGCCACAAGGAATTTAATTCTGGCATTTGGATATCTCCGCAATTTGCAGATGAGAGAGTATTGTTATTTTGCTCGGAAACATGCAAGAAAGAATATAAAAGAAAGAAGCTTCAACATATAAAGTCTAGTTATCCTGGATATTATAAAAAGCTAGTCGAATCATTAAAAAATGGAAAAAGCATAAATCCATTTTTCACTAGGGGGGATGTGGGAGAATGAACATTAAAGATAAAATTGAAGAAATCGAATCAGATGAGAAAATGCCTAATATTTACATTCTCCATTCGCTTCTTGAACTTGCAATGAGAGTAACGGGGTTGGGCGATGATTCTGAGGATTACACAAACACAATTTACTTTCCTCTAGGAGATATGACTATTAATTGTTGTGAATATTACGGAACCCTTTCTATTTCTGATGAAGAGAGTGATGAAGTTGAGATAAGCGAAGGAAATGAGGAGTTAATTTTAAAATTAATTAAGGAAATTAAAAAAAGAATTCTGGATTATGACAAAGAGATAAAAAAGATTCGTGAAAAAGCTTCTGAAAAAATATTTTATAAGCCATTAAATAAGGATTTAAAGGAGAAATTATTTGGAGAAAGAGAGGAAATATGAAGATAACAAAAACAGTGAAATATAATTACAAACTAACTGAAGAAACACTAGAAAAAGATATTGAAAAATTTATTGACAAAGCAAAAAGAGGCAGTTATCATATGGACAAGATGTATGGAAACGAAGGATTAAGAGTAGTGAAGCAATACTTAAGAATATTAAATGAGAAATTTAAAAATAATGAATTAGAAGAGTGCAAGAGATGCTACTCTAAGCTAATACCCTTTTTATTAAAGGCTTCAGGCGGAGATACTGATTTATTTGATTATAATGATATGCTTGCTATGCTAAGCAAGGATTTTGATTTGATAGTAAAAAATTATTTTATCTGCCTTGTAAAAACCTGCGGTTTAGACGAACTTGCAGACAAAGTTTCAGAGCATGCTTCTGCGCTGGATGTTTACGGATTTGATTCAGACAAGGAAATACTTTTTGAAAATTTGAGCAAGGAGCAACTGAAAGTACTGGAAGAAAAAATGCTTGCAAAAACCCAAGGAATGACTAAAAAAGATAAAGACAAGCACGAAATCATTTATTTTTTAATGAGCATTGCAGAAGTGCAAGAGGATAAAGAAAAATATATGCAGTTATGCGAAAGATTTAGGGGAATCTTAAAAGATGCTGATGCGGATTATATGAAAGGAGAGTATGAAGAATAATGACTTTGGCATTTACCTTTCCCATAAAAGATGCTTGGGTTCTTGTTGCTGATAAAAAGGCTATATCAAAGGCTAAAGACAGAGATGAAAATCTTGAAGAAATAAGTTTTTTTTCTGATAATACAGAAAAGATAAAAGAAATAGGGCATAATCTTTTTTTTGTAGGTTCGGGGGAACAAGAAATTTTAGAAAAAACTATTGAGATAATTAATCATTCTAAAAATTTTAATGAATTTAAGGAGAATATCGTATCAAAAATAGATGAACTTTACGGGATTTTTGGAGAAAAGATAATAACTAATGAAGAATTCCTAATTATTAATAAGGTTACTCAAAGTGCATTTAAATTTGAAATAAAAGAAATAAAGAAAGGGGTTAGAGAAGGGGTTCATAAATTAAATTCCTGTTTTAAAAATAATTTTATTGGATGTTATGACAATTGTAAAAACCTTGGACTTGTTAAATTAGAATTTTCTTCCTTAAAAAATAAATCTTTTCAAGATATAGACATAGAATTTAATAACCAGTGTAATAGATTTCTGTCTCTTTTATCCATTGATTATTCTGCAGTCGTGGGTCATCCGGCAATTCACGGTTCGGATATTTGGGTTATTAATAAAAACAAAATAAAAAAAATTATTACTCATCCAAAAGAGGGTTATGATTATGAGGTGGAAGATGATTGAAAAATTTAAAGATATCAGATATAAGTTTTCGGAACAGAAAGAAAAATATGTTAAAATATGCAAAAGTTTATCTCATGAAGAAAAACAGAAATTATTAGATTCTGCTTTAGAAAAGGATTTATGGGCTTATTTCCAGCTTATTGTTGAAGCTTTATTTGATATCTCTTCGGGGGAGGAAAAGTATATTCAATCATTAGAAAAAATATATATGAAAGTTAAAAATGATCTAGCTTCTAGTCCTTTTTTTGAGATGTTAATTAGAGTTGGTAAGGAGAAACCTGAAATTGGAATTTTAATATATAATAGAATACAAAAAGAAAGTAAAAATGAAGATTTAAAGAGTGTCTCTGGGTTAATACTCGGGGGGTATTCTATAAATAATGAAGAATATTTGGATGAATTGTTAGGTAATAAAGGGCTTAATTATCCTATAACTAATATAACTCTAAAAGCAATTTTAGTAAAATATGAAAATCAAAAGCAGATTCCTAAGAAAATTTATGATTTTTTAAATTTGGTATCCAATTCTGATGAGGAGATATTTTTGACAGAATTAATGAATCTTTGCATTTTTCTTTATAAGATAGATGAAAGTTATTTTTATAGTAAAATAATAGAGATAATGGGAAAAAAGAAAAGTCGTGTGAATGGCATGATTTTTATTAGATCCCAAAAATTAAGTTTGTCAGATGAACAATTTATCGAGTTAGCAAAACTAACAAGAGATTGTGATGAATATGCTTTGGGGGAATTGATGTATACAATCACAAATTATTCAGAAAATGTTAAAGAAGTTTCTGAATTGTTTATCTATTGGGTAAATAAAGATTTGGAGTTTAAGGTTGGGAATTTTGACTGGGCTCTGCAAGAACTAGCTAAAAAAAATAGTAATTTCATAATATACTTTTTAGACAATTTTGAAAGAGTAAAAACTGGAAAGTTAGAATCTAAGCAGATATTTCCAAGAATATTTGAAAAATTAGCATCACAAAATATTGAAGTAGCAATGAATCAGTTAATGGCAAAAAAGATTTATGAAAAAGATCCTAAATTATTTTATGAATTGGTTAGTAAAATTATTGGTATAATTTATAAAAATAACAATAAAAAATTTGTATTTGATTTGTTTTTACCACTAGCTATAAAAATAGAAGAAATTTCTGAAAATACTGCTTTTATTAATGAGAATACAGACACTTTTAATAAAATAATTCGAAGTAAAAATTTTAATGGATTAATAGATTATATTGACTATTTGCTTGAACAATTAAGATTTCGTAAAACAGATTATAATTTTGATGAGATTGATAAAAATTTATCTGGGCTAGAGGAATTAAACACTGTGGTAAAGAAGAAAATTGAAAAATTAAAAAGGGAAAAAAACTATAGCCCTCTTTTTTGGTTAGGAAGCCAGCAAAGAGATAAAGAATTAAAGGAAGCGTATTTAGAAGAAATAGGGGATTTTCTTAATTTATCAAAACAAATACCTAATGAAAAGAGCAAGGATAATAAGAAATCTCTAGTTGATAGTCTCGGGAATGAAAATCGTTTTTGGGATAATCTTAGCGAGATTATTTTCTCAAATAAATTTCTTCTAAATAAAGAAGAATATAATCTAATTATTGAACCAAAAATACCCAATAAAGCAAGTCATGCAGATTTATCTATTGAATTAAAAGGAAAGAAAATATTCTTTGAAATAAAGAATTCTAAAGGAGATAGAAGTTTACACTTGGATAATGGGGCTGTCTCTATTAAAAATAAAGTAGATGGAATTATCAAAGGCAAATCAAGTCAGTTCTATGCTGAAAAAACTTTTAATGAAACCAAAGAAGATAAAAGAAGAGATTTATTTTTTATTGTAATTGATACAAGTAACTCAGTTATAGACGAATATATGATTGCAAATAGTTTTTTTGGTAGTCTGGTTTACAAATTTTATAGGAATAAAGAAATAGGAGAGACAACAGAACCCTCCCTAATCAGAGAAGATGATGCAATTGTTAAAGAAAAAAAGATGGTTAGCGGTTTAATTTTTTTTAAGAAACAATTAGTAAACATAAACGGAAAAATTAAATTTATTCTGGTTGGTGATATAATAAAAAATGATTATGCAATAAATAAACCTTCTGAAGAAGATATTCAAGAATTAAAAAAGATTATATTCGGCAAAAATTAAAATGAAACAACAAACACAAACAAATAAAACAGAATGGAAAGAAGTTGAACTTGAAGATTTAATAGAATGTGTAGAGAGCGGTAACAGACCTAAGGGAGGGGTTGGAAGTTTAAAAGAGGGCATTCCCAGCATAGGGGGGGAACATATCAATAAGTTCGGGGGGTTTGATTTTTCCAATATTAAATTTATTTCAAATGAATTTTATTCTTCTCAAAAAAGAGGGATAATAAATTTGGGAAATGTTTTAGTAGTTAAAGATGGTGCAACAACTGGAAGAGTTACTATAGTTCTTAAAGAAAATTTTCCCTATAAAGACGCATTAGTGAATGAACATGTTTTTATATTAAGGCCTAAAATATTAATAATTGAACCGAAATATTTATTTTACTATCTTTATAGTTTATATGGACAAAAACAAATTTTAGATAATTTTCATGGCTCTGCCCAAGGAGGAATAAACACTCAATTCGTTAAGAATGTTATAATCCCCCTTCCGCCTCTTCCAGTCCAAAAACAAATAGTTTCAATTCTAGAAAAAGCAGAAAAGCTAAAACAAAAGCGAGAGGAAGCAGATAAATTAACAAAAGAATATTTGCAAAGTGTTTTTTATGAGATGTTTGGAGATCCTGTTACTAATCCTAAAAAATGGCCGATTGTGAAAATAAGAGAGATAATAAATTGTGCAGAATATGGAACAAGCAAAAAATCCGATGAAATTGAAAACGGAATTACTATTATTAGAATGAATAATATTACCTATGATGGGGAATGGGATTTTTTAGACTTAAAATATATAAAATTTGATGAAAAAGAGACTCAAAAATATTTACTGAACAAAGGAGATTTATTATTCAATAGAACCAATAGTAAGGAGCTAGTTGGAAAAACTGCAGTTTATAGGAGTAATAGGAAGATGGTCTATGCAGGATATCTAATTAGAGTAAAAACTAATGAAAAATCAAGTTCGGAGTATATCTCCGCTTATTTAAACTCGGACTATGGTAAGAGGAGATTGTTTAACATGTGTAAAAGTATAGTAGGCATGGCAAATATTAATGCTCAAGAGTTGCAAAATATAGAGATTCCTCTTCCCCCTCTTCCTCTTCAGCAAAAATTTGCTTCTATTGTTGAAAAAGTTGAAAAATTAAAAGAAAAACAAAAACAATCTAAAGAAGAAATAAACATTATGTTTGAATCGCTTATGCAGAAGGCATTTAATGGGAGTTGGTAAAATGATGGAGAAAAAAGATATTTTATTCGGATTAACGGGGCTTCTCTTTGCCTTATCTGCGGTATTTATGGTAATCTCACAAAATTATAGTGATGATGCGACTAATTCTTTAATAGATTCCATTATAAAATATGAGACTTCAGGTTATCTTTCTTATATGGAATTAATGAACTTAAACCTATTAAATAGCAATTCAATCGATAAAAATACAGAACTTTCAATGAGGAATCTAATCTGTTCTTTCGCTGAAGCTTATAAAGATTCTTCTAATCCAGATATAGTAATTTTACAGCAGGCATATAGCCAATGTATGAACCTATCAATAGACGATCTTATAGAAGAAAGATCGAGGCTTATTAATCAGTCTTATCAGCTTCAGAATTTGTCAGATGCCCTATCTCCTTTTAAGGGGGTTAGAGACAATTTTGAAAATTTTAAAAAATTTAAGAGGTATTCCAATTATTGGCAGATTGCCGGGCTTATAACTTTTATTCTAGGTTTTTTTGTTTTTTATTACTGTCTTTTAGAATATTTTATGAAAAAGGCTCTAAGGCAAAAAGAGTTGAATGGAGGGACAGAAAAATGAGCAGATTAGAAAACTTTTTAATTCCTATTGCGAGATTTTTTTTCTTTTCAAGTACTTTTGTAATGTTAATTATAAACTTTGTTAAATTTGACCTTGCCATTAAACAAATTCTTGCACCGATTATGCTGTTATTATTCGGACTTTCTTTGTTTATTATCCTATTTTTACAAATATCTAATCTAAGGGAAATAGATTTTGAGTATTTTAGAAATATTATGATAGGGATTGCAGGAGGCCTTGCTGTTTGGTTTGCCTCAACAATTCGATGGGATTTAATTAATGATGATCCCATTTTAGGTGTTAGCTATCTGATTGGCAAAATCGGAATTTCGTTCGTAATTATCTATCTTGGTTTTTTAATATGCAGGAGAAAAAATGAAAAACAAAACCGGAGTAAACATTATGTTTGATTCGTTAATGAAAAAAAGCGTTTAATGGAGAGTTGGTAAAATGAACGATAAAGACAAAATAGAAATTCTGACCTTCTGGATACAGAATCCAGATAAAATTGGGGAAATACCTCCGAAATTGGAGAATATAATGCAAGAAGAAGTTAATGACCTTTTTGTTCAGATAGGAGGATCAGATAAAAAAGATTTAATCGGATTTAGAGAGGAGTTAAAAAAACAAATCCAAGAAGAAAAAAATAAAAGAATCGAGAAATTTGAATGGTTTAAAAATTGGATATACCCTTTTTTAGTACCAATAATAACCACTATTGTTATATTTCTTTTGATGAATAACCTATTAAATCCTCAAAAAATATTAGATATTTCTGCTGGAGATTATTATGAAGTTCCGGCTTCTACAGATGTGTCCTTGCCATTTTTAATTAAAAATGTAAATCAGTATAAAATTACAATCTATAATCCTATAGGCTATAGATTTACATGGATCGATTATAATCCCCAAGGAGTTAATTTTACTACGATAACAAACCCTAAAATCCAACCTTCTACAAATAATGAAAATGTGTTTAATAAGAACACTATACTAAATGTTGCAGGTCAAGAAGATGATTCTAAATTAATTTCAGTTACTTTTAAGTCTCCACCAGCATCTGAATCTACACATATACTAAAAATAATAATTAAAACAGATCATGGGGAAGTAACCAAAGAAGTCCGATTAAAATCTATAGAGGTAAAAAAATGAGCTTTATACAGGAAAATCCTTGGACCGTAGGGTTAGCATTACTTGGGGCTTTGATCTCTGCGATAATTTTGCCTTCGCCTATGCAAGATTTCATTTCTAGTTTCAATTTTGATAATGTAACACAAAATCCCACCGAAACTTTAACTGGATGGGTTATTGGATTTCCAATAGCAATGATTGGAGAAACCTTTATCAAAATTATTAGTGGGCTTATCGGAGGATTAGTTGGAGCAGTTATTGGAATTTTTATAGATGGGAGAAGAAATAATGGGGGCTTGTTATAACCATGCTAAATACAACGTCTAACTTACACGTCAATAATTTAGAAACATTTATAAGTTTGAAGGAACTAATCATATTACTAGTAAAATACGGTAAGGGGAGGCGCTCTGTCGAAAGACAGAGCAGTGAGTCACCCCATTTTATTAATAATTTTGAGGCGATATTAAACCATAAAATTTATAAACTTGTTAGTTCTAATAATTTTAGAATGTTCCCTAGTGATCCTACGGGGTCGCTAGATGTTTTTTTCTTAAATAGCTATTTAATAAGCTTTGGAGGTAAAACCTAATCATGGAAGAAACTTTAGTTTTTATTGACGAGGGTTTTTTAGACAAATTAACTAAGCTTTTTGGAGAAGGAAATAGATTAAAATTCGATAAATTTGATTTTGCAAAAGGAATCGCAAAAAAGCAGAATTTATTTTGTAAACACTTGTTTTATTATACTTGCCCGCCATTTCAGTCGGATATTCCTACAGAAGAAGAAACTGAAAGGAAAAAGGGCCATGATAAGTTTATTGCGGCATTATCAAAAAATAAAGATATCACTATAAGAGAAGGAAGGCTGCAAAAAATAATTAATCCACATGGAAAAATCGAGTATAACCAAAAGGGAGTTGATGTGTTATTAACAATCGATTTTAGCCATTTAAATGAAGATTATCCGAGTATCCATAAAATAATACTGGTTTCTTCAGATACGGATTTTTGTCCAGTAATTAATGATATCAAAAAGAGATGGGAAATTGAAGTAATTTTATACTCTTATTTGGAGAAGAAAAGGGACTCAAAATTTTCGGTGTCAAATGAATTATTGAAATGTTGTTCTAATTATATCCAGCTGACAAAAGAAGATTTTACATCTTATCCCATAAAAAAGAAATCTAAAACATTAGAAAAACAACAAAACTCTAAAAAGGAGGCTTCCTAATTATAAACATGTTAGACACAAACCTAAAATCAAAAATAAATAAACTTTGGGATAAGTTTTGGAGCGGGGGATTATCTAATCCTATTACTGCTATTGAACAAATGTCTTATCTTATCTTTATGAAGAAACTTGAAGATGAAGATCAGAAAAGAATTAGGGAAGCAGGATTTACTGGAGAAAAATATGTTTCAATATTCAAAGGACATGAAAAGTGTAGATGGAGTGAATGGATAACCCTGCCAGCTGAAAGCATATTGGATCATGTTAGGGATAAAGTATTTCCATTTATGAGAAATATTGGTGATGGAGATTCTTTGTATAAAGAATATATGAAAGGGGCCAATTTTGGAATACCTACTGCTTCTTTGTTAATTGAAGCTGTAAACATAATCAATGATATGCATATTAAAGAACAAAATCAAGATACACAAGGAGATATTTACGAGTATTTGTTATCAGAGTTAACAACTGCTGGCAAAAATGGACAATTTAGAACTCCAAGACATATTATCAATATGATGGTTGATTTAGCAGACCCTCAAATCGGCGATAAAATACTAGATCCTGCTTGCGGGACAGCTGGTTTTTTAGTTAATGCCTATCAACATATTCTCCAAGCAAATAAGAAAGAGGGAATAAGCACTTTAACACCTGCTAAAAAGAAGATGCTGGATGAAGATTCTATTTTTGGATACGACATTGATGAAACCATGACAAGAATAGCTTTAATGAATTTAATGATGCATGGAATCAGAAAACCAAACATAAAGAGAGGAAATACTTTATCAGATTCAGAGCCAAGAGTATCGGATAATACTTATGATGTGGTACTTGCTAATCCTCCATTTAAGGGAAGCTTAAATGAAGCGGAGATAAGCGAAAGATTTAGAATTAAGACCACAAAAACAGAAATCTTATTTTTAGAATTAATGTATTTGGCTTTGGCTCCATCAGGAAGATGTGCGGTAATTGTGCCAGAAGGAGTTTTATTTGGTAATTCTAATGCTCATAAAAGAGTAAGAGAGATATTATTAACTGATTGTAGATTAGATGCGGTTATATCCATGCCTTCTGGAGTGTTTAAGCCATATGCAGGAGTTTCTACTGCTGTTTTGTTCTTCACAAAAGGAGAACCTACACAAAAGGTTTGGTTCTACAAAATGGAAGCAGATGGATATAGTTTAGATGATAAAAGAACCCCTATTGATGAAGTTAATTATGGAGATATAAACGATATTTTAGAACATTTTAAGGATAGAGACAAAGAAAATCCAACGGACAGAAAGAAAAAATACTTTTTTGTTCCAATTAAAGAGATTAAAGATAAAAGTTGGGACTTGAGTATATCCAAATATAGAGAAATTGAATATGAAGAAGTGGAATACGAAAAACCCAGCGTGATAAAAAAGAAAATTATACAATTAGAAGAAGATATTTTGAAGGGGTTGAAAGAGCTAGAAATTTAATATTTCAATTCAATAACATATAATTCTTCAAAAAATATTCTCTTTTGAGCAAGCAGTTTTATTTCGTATTTTAGTTTCTTAGCTTCTCTTTTTATAACTCTCGGCTTGCTAAAGGAGCTATAAAGCAACAAAATTGCCCCATTTTCCCTTAGATGTTCTTTAGCTTGTTTTAAGAACCTTAAAATTGTTTCGTAACCTTTCTTTCCTCCGGTTGTATCTTTCTCTTTATCATATTTATCTTCTGGGAGATAAGGGGGATTAAAAATAACCAAATCAAATTTTTCTTTGATGTTGGAGAATAAGTTGCTTTTAATTGCTTTAAATTTCTTTTTTTTCAAAAAAGAAATAGATTGGGGGTCTGTATCTGAAACATTTATATTCTTAAATCCCAATTTTCTGCAGGTTTCTGCCTGTATTCCTGAGCCAGAACCTATATCTAGAATTTTTATATTCTTAACTTTATTTTTTAAGTATTTTGTTAATACAAAAGAAAGAAGGTAAGAGTCTTCTCTTGGATGATACATTTTAAGAGAACCAGCTTGCGATTGTATCTCTGAATAACAATACTACTACAAATAGAACTATTAATATAACTAAAACAGAAACGAGAGCGATAATCTTCCAGTTCTCAGCGAAGAATCCAGAACCCTCTTTTTTAACACTTGCCTGCTGATTCTGAGGCTGAACTTTGCTGGGGGAGGGCTGTACCGAATCTGCAGGCTTCCTAAAAGGCTGCTGCATGGCTAAAACAGAATCTGAATGGAGGGAATCAACTGCCTCCTGCACCTCTTCTGCAGAATATCCGGCATTAAGCAAACTCTGTTTAGATACTTCAATTGAGGCGCCCCTTTCAAGACCATTTCTCAATCCTGCGATAAGATCGTCTCTAGCCATTTTTATAAACAATTTTTTACCCCTTTTTATATATCAAAAAATCCCTGATGTTTGTTTTGGGATTTTAGGATGTTCAGAAATGTGAGATTTTTGCTCATCATTTCTGACATGAATATGAAAGATGATTATTTAAATTTATTTGTTAGAGATCTAATTTCTGAGAGTCTTGCATTAGGTGTATATTCTTCCCTAAAGAATAGCCCATTTGAGATGCGAGTTCTGCCATTGGAGTAAGTTTTGGAAGATCTCCGTGGGCTGGAATTATGTGCTCAGGCTGAACCATGCTTATAAAATCCCTTAAGTCTTCCCTTGAGGCATGTCCTGAAACATGAACGTCCCCAAATATTCTTACTCCTTTTTGTTTAAGCCTTTTTTCTAATTGATTTCTATTGGATACATTTATTGGCGTGGGGATAACAGATGATGAAAAGATTATATGATCTTGATTCCTAAAGGAAAAAGGAAGCTCATTTCTGGATAGCCTATCAAGAACTGACCCTGGCTCTCCTTGGTGCCCGGTGCAGACAATCAGATAATTAGCCCTGTTCTTACCTGCTTTCTTTAACCCAGATTCTACCTGCTTCCTGTAACTTAAGAGAGAAATTTCATTATAAAATGGGCATACGCTTGCTCTATTCGCCGCGTTGACGTACTTATTAAGGCTTCTTCCTACAAAGATAATTTTTCTCCCTAGCTGATTGCCAAAATCAACGATACTTTTCAGCCTGGCGATATGCGAAGAGAAAGTTGTAACAATTATTCCTGCCCTCTGATTCTCAGTTGTCAGCATAACATCCTCCAATAAGCCCCTTGCAATCTTCTCGCTAGGAGTTTTCTTTTCGTTTCCAGAATACAAAGAATCAACCACCATTGCCTTAACCCCTTCTTTTGCAAGTTCCCTTAATCTCTCATAATTCGGCCTCTTTCCAAGGATGGGGGTATTATCAAACTTAAAGTCGTTAGCGTATAGCACAGTTCCCTCCCTTGTATGCAGGGCTATCATAGAAGTTTGCGGAGTTGAATGAGTAACATTAATAAAATCAACACTGCATCTTCCTTTTCCATTTAAAGAGCAGGAAGAATTCGGATGTATTACTTTTATCTTGTTTCTTAAATTTATATTCTCGTCTTTTAACATTATCCTTAACACTTCTGCAGTAAATGGGGTGCATAAAATATCTGCGTTATATCTTGAAGAAATATAAGGTATTGCCCCTATATGATCCAGGTGCGCATGTCCTAGAAAAATAGCCCTTATTTTACTCCTTAAATTAAGCCGGTCCAGAAGGAGGTCATCTGGAATTGCGCCAAGGGCCCTAAGCCTTTTTTCTGTATATAACTTTAATCTTTCCTGCTCCTCTAACTCTACTATTGGGGGCAAAAACAGCCCCATATCGAATATAAATGCGTCTCCTCCAGACTCCACAACAGTCATATTTTTCCCTACTTCGTTAAATCCGCCGATAGTATGAATTCTCATTTTCTCATTTAACACCTCTTTCTTTTGTCAAAAACCTTATGTTAAAGTCGTAAAGTCTTTTTTAAGTTTTCGAGCATGCTCAAAATTTAATTTACTTACTTATTACCAAAGTAACTAATCTGTGCAAATTTAATTTTGACATTTTAAGAAAGAAGCTGGGCTTTAAATATGTTGTGAAAGAAAAAAGGTCTAAGAAGAGGAAGCAAGATTACCTTGCTTTATCCCAAGATTCTAAAAAGAATTTTTTGTATTGCTCACAAATTTGGTCTGAAGTTATTTCTATTGCGGTAGGCCTATCGCCCCATACTAGGTTTATCACCCTATTCTTGATTATAATTGTACCCAAAGGAGTATCATTTTTGGTAAATCTCAATTTAATATTTTTATTGCCCGCATAATTACTCTTAATCTGCTTTTCTACATCAACATGACAAATAGCTCGGTCATCAATTTTTTTATCTTCAAGTTTTTGGTGAAAATTTCTTAAAAATAAAGAAGCATTTTCGGTATAATATTCATTTTTAAAAGCAAAAGCCCAATAGAAATCTTTCTCTTTGAGTTCATCGACAATTCTATCAAACAATGCCTTGAAAGCTTTAAATCCTTCATGAACAACTGCGATTTGTTTTGAATTAGAATATTTTTGTTTTTTTTCCAAATCTTCAAGCACTTCATTGAATCTTCTTTTTCTATCTTCTAATAAATTAAGAATTTCTTTAGGGTCAGAGGCTTTAAAATGTTTTGTTTTAGAGATTACAATATAACTTACGAGACCTTTCTCTATTAGTTTGTCTAGGGTTTCATAAACCTTAGAGTGTTGTAATTTAGTTTTTGTTGCTATTGGCCCTACAGTTGTTTCACCTAGCTCCAGTAGGGCTATGTAGACCTTTGTTTCCCTTTCTGTGAACCCTAATTCTCTAAATATCTCTTCTTCCATCGAGGGATTAAGACTTGATGATTTATTAATCTTTCTATCTTATACCTCCAAAGGGGGTAACATATCTATATAAGTATAATTGCCACTAGATAGTTACATATGGCGGCAAATAAAATGACACAAAGAGAAAATTTAATCAGGAGATGGAATGAACTTAAGCCAAAAGAAACTCCGGTGGCCTTTGCAAATATTGATGGAAGAGCAGTTGCAATAAAGGATGAGAGCCAGAATGAAACCGGTACATACAAGGCAAAACATGGCTGGATGATGGGGCTTGACTATCTGAAAAATCATTATCCCAATCCATTTATTTATTATTTGGGGTCAACAGGAAATGCGGGAATCGCTGATTTTGCATATGCAGACAAACTTAATGAAATGTTAGGAGAAAAGAAAATATTGGTTGTTAATTTTTATCCTCTTCATTATGACTCTAAATCACTCGGCCCAGATAGTATGGGGCGCTTTACTGATGGAAAAAGGTTTAGAGAAGAAATGGAGAACTACAAAAGTGGAAAATTAATCCAAGTAGACTTTAATAAAACCTATTGGTTTGGCCAGCCCTGTATAGATAAAATGAAAGAACTTGGAATTAATGCAACATCTTCTAACTCTCGAGATATTACAGAAGGATTTAAACCAACATACAATCAAGTAATGCAAGAATTTATAGAGCAAATAAGAAAAAAATATGGTCGAATACCAAGAACTTTGGCGGTTATTCAATACGGTGCAGGAATGTTATATGATGATTCTAAATCTGTTGCCAAAGGATTACCTATTGACTTTATTGCAATAAGTACTGGAAATAGACTGACTATTGCAGATAAAATTTGTGATTGTTCAGAGACTTGGCAAGAGAGTCAAAAAGATTTGCGTGAAAAAGGGTTTACAAAAGCAAAGAATAGTGGAGATATAATCTATCATGTAAATGACCCCGAAATTCTTAATGCGCTTAAACAATTTAGAGAATTGAGAATAGAATCAGAACCGAGTGGGGCAGCAGGAATAGCTATTTTGCCAAGAATCGAGAAGATACTCGGAAAATCATATGAATTGATAGCAGTAATTAACACTGGAAATGGGATTATGAAATGTTCAATAACCTAGGCAAACCTTTTTTAATCTGAAAGAATAGTCAACTATATGAAACAAAGAGGTAAAAAGATTCTGTTCTTGTTTTTCTTATTATTCGTAATAGTACTCCTAGTTTTTGCAAGCTCACAGGAGCAAAAGAAAGCAAACGAAGAAGTTTATAAACAGCTGGGAAAAAATGGGGAAACAAACGTTATAGTTAAGATAAAAGAAAAAGATGGTTGGTTTGGAGAGGAAAAAGAGAAATTAATTGGGATAAAAATCACAGAAGAAGAGCTGGAAAAATTGGAAAAAGATAAAAGAGTAGAGAAGATTGAATTTTCTCCTCAGATAAGGGCATTTCTTCAGGACAGTGTCCCAATGATTAATGCGACAAGCGCCTGGGCGGTACAAGCTAATGGAATTAATATAACAGGAATAGATGAAACTGTGTGTATTATTGATACTGGAATAAATTTTTCTCATCCTGCGCTTATTGGAAAAAACAAAACCTGCATAATTGACTGCTACAATAAAGATTGCATAGAAAACTGTTCTATTGGAGATGATTGCGGACACGGCACCCATATTGCTGGAGTTATTGCAGCTTCTTCTGCAATAAATGGAGTGGCTATTAATGCCTCACTTATAGGCTTAAAGATATTAGATGAAAATGGATGGGGTCATCCAACAAATGCGACTATAAACTTAATGGATGCTGTTAACTGGTGCATTAATAATAAAGATAATTATAACATTTCTGTTATATCTATGAGCCTTGGAACAGAAAACTTATACAGCGAGTATTGTGACAGCGATTATGAATCTACTATCACAAGAGTAATAAATAATGCTACACTTTACAATATTTCAGTGATTGTTGCTACAGGCAACGGTGGGAGCACCACTTCAATTGCGGCGCCTGCATGCATTGAAAATTCCACTGCAGTTGGTGTAATTACAAAGGACGATTCCAGTTTTGGGTATAACAGGAATGCAATAACTGATTTAATTGCTCCTGGATATTCTATAAACTCCACAAGGGGATATTTTGGTAACTGTTTAGATGGATGTAATTGTGCTGGCAATTATCTTATCTGTTCTGGGACCTCAATGGCAACGCCGCATGTTGCAGGAGCTTTTGCATTAGTGCATCAATATCTTAAGCTACAAGATGGGCATGAGCCTAAGCCTTATGAAATTGAAAATATTCTAAAAGGCAGTGCAAAAGTTATAAACGACAGCGCAGGAAGCGGATTAAACTTCTATAGAATAGATGTTTACTCTGCCCTAATTTCTGCAGATACCTCCTCCCCGGAAGTCAGCCTTGTTTATCCTCCAAACAACGTAGAGAATTCTTCAAGAAACCAGACATTCAAATGTAATGCTACTGACTCTCTTGGATTAAAAAACATGACTCTCCAAATATGGAATTCGAGCTCTCTTTATTATGAAAACACTACAGAAGCCACTGGAAACTTCTTAGAAAGAGAATGGAACCTTGCCTTAGATTATAATAGTTATTACTGGAACTGCCTTGCTTACGACCTCGGTGATAATCCGAGTTATGCAGAAGCTAATTTTACCCTGAATATAACTGATAGAATAAAAATGATTGTAATCGGGGTGGATGGATTCCAGTATTCGCACTACGTTACTCTCCTTAGGGCAGGGATTTTGGGAAATTTCACCAGGCTGATGGCAAATGGCGGATTTAATACAACGCTAAATATAACTGGACATGCCCAAACAGCAACTGCCCCTGGAAATTCAGAGCTGCAGTCTGGATTAAATGAAACTCTAAGCGGAATTTCTGACAATACCTGCAATAATCCCTTGCCTCAGGGAAATGCTACCTTTGAAAGAATAAAAGCATTTAATTCAAGCATTGCAACGGGATTAATCTACGGCAAAACTACCTGCTATATACCTAATGGAGTCCTTGGAAATTCTCTAGACGCTATTGACTGGTATCAGAATAGAACAACTTACAACTCAACCAACTGGACAGACGGAACTGCTTGCGATGATAGCAGGAATGTTTCAGCAAAAGCAGCCGAGTTCATAGGAAATTATTCCAACGCTTCTTTTTATCTTTTTGTTTATTTTGGAGTGCCTGACTGTTCAGGGCATGCTGCCGGGGATAATTCCATCAATTATAACAATTCGTTTATAAATGTAGATGCAGGATTAGGCGTTTTACTTGATGCTATAGAAGCAAATGGCCTAGAAGATGTTGTACAGATAATTGTATCTGCAGACCATGGCTGGAATGAAAATTCTAACGGCCATTCAACTGTAGATGAAAACACTACAGTAATTCCAATAGCAACCAATAATATAACTCTTATACAGGCTACTACCTCAGATGGGGTAAGAGAGCAGTGTGAAATTGCCCCTACTACTCTAGATTACCTGGGATTGAACGAATCAGACTATCAGGAAATTGTTGACAACGGCTGCGAATCTATGATTTATCATGACATATATCCTCCAGAGTTAACTATAACCTCTCCCTCTTCAACTACTTACACTTCCTCTTCTATAATTTTTAACGTTAGCTTGGATGAAAATGGATATTGCGAGTACTCGCTTAATAATGGCACATCTAATAATACAATGAACTCATTAAATGATTCAAACTGGTACTCTACAAGTACTCTTTCAAATGGAGCGTACACGGTAATATTTTATTGCAATGATACTATGGACAATAAAAACTATAGCGAGGAATTTAGCTTCACAGTAGCTGTATCTTCTTCTGGAATCCCATCAGGAGGGGGTGGCGGAGGTGTAAGCGTTGTTATATATCACCCGGCAACCGAACAGATGGAGCAAGGGTATTCTAAAGAATTAAAGAAAGGAGACTCAATCATATTTTCTATAAAAGAGGGAGGAAAAGAAGAAGAGTATAAATTAACAATAAAGTCGATTTTAGAAGACGCAGTTGTATTCCTAATTGAAAGTGCGTCATTTGAAAAAAGCATAGCTTCTGGAAGTACTGAAAAGTTGGACCTGAATGGAGATGGAATTTATGATTTAAGCATAAAAGTAAACTCTATTGGGAACGGAAGAGCCAACTTGACAATTGGCTCGTTAAGCGGACAAGGGTCTGCTCCACTAAACACTACTGAAGAAACAAAGGAAGAAGAAACCTATGAAGAAAAGGAGGATAAATTGGGTCAAACAATAGAAAAGAATATAAACGCAGTCCAATATATTTTAATAGTAATTGCTGCACTTATAATAATCATTATATTGGTAATTTTACTCCAAATAACACGGGGAAAAAATGAAAAAGCTAAAGCCAAGTCACAGAGAAAAGAAGCGCTATCTCCTGTTAAAGGGAGAAGACTCCAATAAAAAAGCCATAGATGAGGCCCTCTTAGAGTATATTGGTGTTTTAAGGTATAGCGAAGCCTGTCCAGAAGTGATAAAAAACAGCAAAAATAGCCTAGTTCTTGCAGTAAACAGGAAATCTTTAGATGAGATAAGGGCTGCTCTTTTAATTTCTGGAAAGAAAATAGAGGTAATTAGGGTTAGCGGTTCAGTAAAAAAACTGAAATAGTAAGGTTTTTAAATACACTTTTCCTGTTTTTTCGGTAAGGAGGAAAGTTAGATTTAACTGATTATTCAGTTCTTATACAAAAATGGTTGAAATGCCTGTAGATATGCAACATCAGATGATGGGTTATGATAGAGCAGCGACTATGTTTTCGCCAGATGGGCATATTTTGCAAGTGGAATATGCTGAAAAAACAGTTAGATTGGGGTCTGCTTCTATAGGGATGGTCTGTAAAGATGGAGTAGTCATAATAGCAGACAAAAGAATAAAAGACAAGCTTATTGTTCCAGAATCTGCAAATAAAATTTATGAGATTGACGAGCACATTGCTTCTAGCGCTGCTGGAATCCTAAGCGATGCCAGAATTTTGGTTGAAAGGGCCCAATTAATAGCCCAACAACACAGAGTAACCTATGATTCCCCTATAGATATGGAATCAGTAATTAAAGAAGTTGCTAATATAATGCAAACATTCACACAATACCCTGGGGCAAGGCCTTTTGGAGTATCAATAATGATTGCAGGCATCAATTCTGCACCTGGGCTTTTTGTCAGCGAAGTTACTGGAAATTATACTGCTTATATGGCAACGGCTATAGGCGAAAATGATGAGAGACTAAAAGAAGAGCTAAGAAAGAGATATAAAGAAGATATAACCATCGAAGAAGGCATTAAACTTTCCCTAAAAATATTCAAAGAAGTGCTTGGAAAGAATTTCGATGCAGACAGGTTTGATATAGGTTATGTTGAAAAAGACAGCAAAAAACTAAAAAGGATATCAGGAGAAAAATTAAAGAAATATCTGAAGTAAGATTAAAATGACTGACGTTATAGCAAGAATTAGGATTAAGGGCAAAGATTATGAAGTGCTGGTCAATTTGGATAAAGCTTTGCAGTTAAAACAAGGAAAACCAATAAGCATAAGCGAGGTGCTTTCTTTTGACAAGATATTTTACGACTCCAAAAAGGGCCTTCATGCCTCTGGCGCTGATTTAGAAGCAGCTTTTGGCACATCCAATGTGGCTGAAGTTGCAGAGAAGATAATTAAGCGTGGCGAGATACAGGTGCCAAAAGAGTATAAGGACAAAGAAAGAGAGGACAAGAAAAAACAGATAGTTGACTTTTTGTCAAGAAATTCTGTGGACCCGAGGACAAACGCTCCTCACACTGCAGACAGGATATCCCGCGTGATGGAAGAAGCAGGAGTAAACATAGACAACAGGCCGATGGAACAACAGATATTTGGAGTAATTGACAAAATAAAGCCCCTACTTCCAATAAAAATAAAAACTAAAAAGCTAAAACTCAGAATCCCTGCAGAGCATACGGGGAGGGTCTATGGGATAATCACCGAATATAAAGAAAGCGAAGAATGGCTTTCAAATGGGGAACTGGTAGTTATTATCAATCTTCCTGTAGGATTGCAGGAAAGTTTTTATGATAAATTAAATTCAATAACTCATGGCTCTGCTATATCACAGGAGCTTAAAGAGGCTTAAAATGATGTCAAGAGAAGAAGAAACAAGAGAAGAATTTGAGCAAGAAGACGATGAGCGAAAAGAGAAGAGAGAACTAGTAATACCTGGAGAGGTCATAACTACTGGTAATGACTATTTGCCAGGAGACTGGGCAAAAAGAGAAGGGCAGGATATTATTGCTCTAAGATTTGGCTTAGCAGATAAATCTGGAAGGCTAATCAAAATAATCCCCCTATCAGGAACCTATATGCCTAGAAAAGGAAACGTAGTCATAGGAAAGGTAGTGGATATAACGTTTAATGGATGGCTTATGGATATTGATGCCCCTTATTCTTCGTTCCTGCCATTGAGCGAGTGCTCTAAGTTTGTCAATAAAAATGATCTTTCTGAATGCTATGATATTGGAGACATGCTGGCAATAAAAGTGCTGGGCGTAAAGAGAAAAGGCATTGACTTGACTGCCCGGGGCAAGAACCTAGGAAAACTAGAAGATGGAATGATAATAAAAATTAACAGCAATAAAGTCCCAAGAGTCATTGGAAAAGAAGGGAGCATGATAAACTTGATAAAAAAAGAGTCGAATTGTGATATTACAGTAGGACAAAATGGCATAATCTGGATTAGGGGAGAAAAAGTTGAGGATGAGCTTTTTGCAGAAAAGGCGATCCTATTTGTAACAGAAAAGTCGTTTATTGAAGGGCTGACAGAAAAGACAAAAGAGTGGCTGGAAACGACTAAACAACAGAAAGATATAAAAGATGATAAAGCAGATAAAAAGAAAGCTAAGGAGGCTAAATAAAATGGCATACACTAAAAGACCAGATGGAAGAAAATTCGATGAGTTGAGAGAAATGAAAGCAAAAGTTGGAGTTGTTCCAAGAGCAGATGGCTCTGCGCTTTTTGCATTTGGAGATACAATAGCTATTGCTGCAGTTTACGGTCCAAAGCCCTTGCATCCTCAGCATCTTCAGAATCCTGAAAAAGGAGTTTTAAGGGTCAATTACGACATGCTTTCATTTTCTGTAACTGAAAGAAAAAAGCCAGGACCTAGCAGAAGAAGCCAGGAGATTAGCAAAGTGACTGAATGGGCTCTTGCGCCTGCGCTGCAGATTGATAATTTTCAAAACACTGTTGTGGACGTCCATATTACAATCCTTCAGGCAAATGCATCTACAAGATGTGCCGGCATAAATGCCGCATCCCTTGCACTAGCCCATGCAGGAATACCAATGACTGATTTAGTCTCAGCAGTCTCTATCGGAAAAATAGATGATAAAATTGTAACTGATTTAATCAAAGAGGAGGAAGACTACGAAGATGGTGAAGGGGCTACAGATATCCCTCTTGCTTTCTTAAGCAAAAGCGGACAATTAACACTGCTTCAATTAGATGGCAAGACAAGCACAAAGAAACTAAAAGAGGCAATTGAAGCAGGAAGAGCCGCCTGCAAAGAAATTTATGAGCTTCAAAAGAAAGTATTAAAGGAGATTCAGGAGAAATAAAATGGAAATTGCAAATTTAACAAAGAAGAGAATTAAAGACTACTTAGAAGCTGGAAAAAGATTTGACGGAAGGGACTTATTGGACCATAGGGAATTAGAAATAGAAACAGGAATCTCCATAAATGCTGAGGGAAGCGCCAGAGTAAGGCTTGGAAAAACAGAGGTTGTTGCAGGGGTTAAGATGGATGTAAGCGAGCCATATACCGATCATGAAGGAGAGGGTACAATGATTACTACGCTCGAGCTCTTACCGCTAAGTTCAGAAGAATTTGACTACGGGCCCCCAAAAATAGATGCTATTGAAATAGCCAGGATTGTTGATAGAGGAATAAGAGAGAGTGGAATGATTGATTTTGAAAAACTATGCATCAAAGAAGGAGAGAAAGTATGGACAATATTCATAGATGTGTATACGATGAATGATGACGGAAATCTCTTAGATGCCAGCGCCTTAGCTGCAATTGCTGCTCTGATGACTGCGAGGATGCCAAAGTATGATGAAGAAAAAGAAAAAGTAGCTTTCGGCGAGTTTACCAAAGACCCGCTTCCAATAACAAAAAATATACCTTTAACGTTCACTTTCCATAAGATAGGAAAAAGCATAATTCTTGACCCTGGAAGAGAAGAAGAGGCTGCAAGCGAAGCCAGAGTAAGCATAGCAATGTCCTCTGATGGAAAAGAGGCTAAAATTAATGCAATGCAAAAAGGAAACGAAGCCTCGCTTACTCAGGAAGAGATGTTTAACATAATTGATTTAGCTGAGAAAAAATATAAAGATTCTTCTAAAGAAATTTTTGACAGAATAGAAAAAAATTTAAAGGGCAAAAAGTAAGGAATTAAGATGGCACTAGAAAAAATGGAAGAAAAGTTCAGCAAGTATGAAATAGCAAGGATACTCGGAGCAAGAGCCCTGCAATTAGCGATGGACGCTCCAGTTTTGCTTAAAATAGACCCTAAAAAGCTAGAAGAAATTAATTATGATGTTCTTAAGATAGCAGAGATGGAATTTGAATCAGAAGTGCTGCCAATAACTGTTAAAAGGCCATTCCCAGAAAAAGCTGAAGAAAGAATAAAGAAAATCACCAAGAAAGAGCTAGAAGAGATGAAAAAGAAGGGAGATGAAGCTAAAATACAAGAAGTTAAGAGGGAAGAGGCAGAGGACAGGAAAATAGCAGAAAAGGAAGTTGAAGAAGAAAAAGAGATTATGGAAGAGGGAGAGATTATGGCTCTGGCGAGGCCAGAAGATGAAGTAGAAAAAGAAGAAGTACCTGAAGAAGGAGTTTAATTGTTCTTTTAAAATTGGTTCTTTTTAATTAATAAAATGGCGGTAAAGGAGATTACTAAAGAGCTTAGAGGAGTTCCTTTTAGAGTAGATGATGGAGACTCTCTTCCATTGCATCGGGCATGGGAAATCTCAATAGGCGACAGGAAAGTTGTTTTAAAAAGATATGGAAGCATGTGCGACTGGAATAAAATAGCCTTAGAAAGAAATGGGGCGGAAGTTTATAGAATAGAGAAGAAAACAAGGTTTAGAAGTAAAGTAGATATTGGCGTTAGGATTGAATTTTTTGGCGACTCTTTCTTCAGAGCTTATCGCGGAGATCAATTTAGTTTTATAGAATATCTTGAAGTTGCCGGGCAAAATGAAAGGATACCAAAAAGAGAAGAGCTTACTACCGAAAATTTAGATGGAACAATTATCAAAGGTTATGAAGAACACCTAAAACAATTTCTTTTTAATTAATAAAACTATAAAAACCCTTTTTTCTTCTATAATTTATGCAATTTAAAAAAATTGAGGCCAGGCAGATTTTAGATTCTAGAAAAGAAGAAACTGTTGAAATAGCTATTGAAACAGAGAAAGGAAAATTTGTAAGCTCTGCACCTTCTGGAAAAAGCACTGGAAGGTTCGAGGCGAGACCGTATGCCAAAAGCCTGCAAGAAGATATTAATTTTCTTAATAAAATAAAAGATAAAGAATGGCATCAAATAAAGGTTAATGAATTCAACGACCTTATTGAATTAGAGGGCAGGGTTTTTGGAAAAATAGGGGCAAACAGCTTATTTGCACTGGAGTCTTGCATATTAAAAGCTCTTGCAGCTGAGCAAAAACAGGAATTATGGGAATATTTGTGCAGAGGGAAGCCCTCGTTTCCATATCCTGTGGGAAATTCTATTGGAGGAGGGCTGCATACTGAAATAAAGGGAAAGAGGGCAGATTTCCAAGAGTTTCTGTTTACTAACAAAGCTAAAAAATTCTCAGATAGGGTTTTTATCAACAAAAAGGCATATGAAATAGCAGGAAAAATTCTAGGCTCAGGGGAGATAAACGATGAAGGAGCCTGGAAAACTCATTTAGAAGATGAAAAAATACTGGATGTAATGAACCAGGTAAGAGAAGAGGTAGAAGATAAAATAGAAGAAAAAATTGAGATAGGAGTGGATATAGCTGCTTCTACATTTTATACAGGAAAAGAATATTTCCATAGAAACAAGCCAATGAGACTAAATAAAAGGCAGCAGATAGATTATATTCTCAAATTGGTTAGAGAAAAAGGAATTTTCTACCTGGAAGACCCTATAGAAGAAGAAGATTTTTTAGGATTTAAAGAAATAACTAAAAATGCGGGCTGCCTTGTTGTTGGAGATGACTTGACTGTAACAAATTTAACAAGATTAAAAAAAGCTGCGCAAAATAAGAGCATCAATGCAATGATTGTAAAGCCCAACCAAAATGGCTCTTTATTAAAAGTCAAAGAAATTATGGATTTTTGCAGGAAAAATGAGATTAAAACAGTAATCTCCCACAGAAGCGGGGAAACAATGGATACAACTATTGCGGATTTAGCAGCTGCCTGGAAAGCAGATTATATAAAAACAGGGGTTTATGGAAAAGAAAGAGAGGCCAAGTTAAACAGGCTTGTAAGAATTGAGAAAAGCAGGTAAAATGGATGTGGATATTTTTGATAAAATCTTAAAAGAGACTCTAAAGAAACTAAAGTATACTTCTGAAGAAAATAGGTGGATTATGATTTGTTTTGCAGGAATTCCTTGCTCTGGAAAAACAACGCTGGCTAAGAGGATTGAGAAAAAATATAAAGGAGTAAGGATAAATAATGATTATATCCGAAAGATTATAGAGAATCTTACTTTAAAAAATGAGGAAAGGGAGAAAACTCTAGAAGAATTTCTTATTGATTTATTAAAGAAATATCCTTTTAGAAACCATCTAGTCATTTTAGATTCTGGAATAGAAAGAAAATTTGAAGAGGTGAAGAAAGTTGCAAATTTGGTTGGGTGGGAGATGTTTATTATTAGGATGGCCATTCCTAAAAAAGAGATATTAGAGAGAATAAGAAAGAAAGACCCTAAAAGATTTATGCAATATCCAGAGGATATAAAAAGGTGGTCTAGAGAATATAAAGAATTCAACGAGAATAACAAAAATAATTTTGTTTTCAGAAGCGATTCTGATTTAAAAAGATTGTATTCTAAGTTGGATAACATATTATAAGTGCGGAAGAGCACGTTTGCTGATATTTTAAGGGGGAGTTATGAATTACCTTCCGTAAAGCGCAACAAAAACCTTTATAAATGCCCTTCTTTTAGCAGTTTAATTAGGAAAATATACTATGCCCAGGAAGAAAAAAACAGAAGAAGAAAGAGAAGAGAAGAAAGAAGATAAAGTGGAAACTGAAGAAGAGAAGAAAGATACTGATGTTAAACAGGAAACTAAAGAAGAAGCCAAGCCAAAAAGAACGAGGAAGAAAAAAGAGGCGAAGGAGAAGGTAGAAGAAGAGAAAACAGAGAAGAAAATAGAAAAAACAGAAGAAGAAAAAGAGAAATTCAAAAAAGCACTGGAAGAAAAAGCAAAAGAATTAGAGGCAAAAATAGACAAAAAGCCAGAAGAGAAAGATATGAAGGAAGAGGTAGTTGAGAGCGAGAAAAAGAGGAAAAGAAGCCAGAAAACACTTTTCCCATTGGATGATTATGTTAAGTATTCTGCACATCTAGGAACTAAAGCCATAACTCCACACATGCGCCCTTTTGTTTACAAGAGGCGGGCAGATGGGCTTGCTGTCCTGAACACCAATTCCATTGATGAAAAGCTGAAAGAAGCTGCTGAATTTCTAAAAGATTTCAAGCCCCAAGATATTTTCCTGGCTTGCAAAAGAGAAGCTGGATGGAAAGCAGCTAAGAAATTTTCAGAAGTCACTGGAATTAAAGTCTTTACAAAAAAATATCCTGCAGGAATCATTACAAATACCCAACTGGAAGATTTTTTTGAAGTCGAGCTTATAATAATCTGTGATCCCTGGTTGGATAAAAATGCGCTTAATGATGCCTCAAAGGTAAAGAGGCCAATAATCGGGCTGTGTGATACCAACAACCTAACAACTGGAATAACAAAAATTATACCTTGCAATAACAAATCCTCAAAATCGCTAGGGTTGATTCTTTATCTTCTAGCTAGAGAATATCTGACAGCAAGAAAACAGGAAAAAGAAGCTGAAAAGCTTAAGCTGGAAGACTTTACAGGGGTAGAGGAAAGCGAGCTTGAAGAAAGAGAAGAAAAGAGAGTTGAAAAAAGCAGATTTGAAAAAAGCAGCACTGAAAAAGAAGAGAAAACCGAAGAGATTGAGAAAGGCGCAAAAGAAGGCGTTTAAGTTCAATTCTTTTTGAATTCTTAAATAAGTTTATAAAGTATATTGTATAATATATATTATGAAAAAAACAATAATTACACTGAGTATAATCCTTGCAGTGATAATAGCAGGAAGTTTTGTATTTGCAATTAGTAATTCAGAAAATGATTCTGCAAGTCCTGACTTGAGGCCAAACGCCGCTATTGTCAATCCGCCATTCTATCTAAATGCGCAGACTGTTAATACAACGGGAGTTTCATTGGAGCTTAAAAATAATGGCGACGATACTTATACAGTTTCTAGAGTATCTGTGACAAATTGCGGCGAAACACCAACTGCGCCTGGAAGCGTTGCTTCTGGCGGCTCAGTATTGGCGCATGTAAATTGCACGCTTTCAGCTGGAACAACATTCAAGGGTACAATCACAGTATACTACACAAAAACAGGAAGCAGTCTTACACAAACCACAACAGGTTCAATTACCCAAAGAGTAGTTGATGCTTCTGAAAATGATTCATTAACTCCTGGCTGCAGATCTCTTTACTGGTTTGATAATGCAAATAAATCCTGCGGGCAAAAACAATTCTGTGGAGCATATATGTATTTAGGATTGCAGACTTTTGATAGCAAGACACAATGCGAGAATGCATTGAATAATTCATCGAATAATTCCGCTAATAATTCCTCTTGCAAAAATCTTTACTGGTTTGATAATGATAATAAATCATGTGGACAGAAAGAGTTCTGCGGGGCATATATGTATTTAGGATTGCAGACTTTTGATAGCAAGACACAATGCGAGAATGCTTTGGAAATAAATAAAACCAAAGAATGTCCATCTAACTCCGGCGATGAAAATGGAAAGTGCATGTTTAATTTATCCAATGGAAGAAAAGCTGAAATTAAAATAATGCCTGAAACAGCATCACAAAATGCAATTGATAGATTAGGAGAGTTAAATTTTACTGTTCAATTAAA
>Ga0315277_10001055_pt1 | contig 41244 bp, 35 predicted proteins | sample YL17G05_15_MG_FD_203695 | JGI IMG/M metagenome (GOLD analysis project Ga0315277, IMG submission 203695) | Sediment microbial communities from Yellowstone Lake, YNP, Wyoming, USA - YL17G05_15 | ecosystem: Environmental > Aquatic > Freshwater > Lake > Sediment | place: USA: Wyoming | collected... | reverse complement strand
CGCAACTAAAAAGAGTTCTGGCTCGGTTTTGTGGAATAAATCGTAATAAAATCGAAAAGAGATTTCTAAGGATACCTGATTTATTTCATGGACTTGTTCAACATCCGCGGATTCGTATTGCCTTATGAGGATTGGGAGTTTGGGGCCTTTGGACGTTAGATTTTGGTTCGATACCATTCGGTTACTATCGCCTTGCAAACTATTTTATTACGAAAGGGCATTAGTTTTTTTAACTTTTTTATCTCATATAAAAAAGGTGATGGGACCAATGCGTAAACCATATGAGATTGTGGATGGCGTTTTCATCATTGGCGGTGGCGGGCTAACGGGTCAAGGAGATTGCCTGATTTACCTTATTAAAACGTCAAAGGGTTTGGTATTGATTGATGCTGGGCTAGGGGAAGATACTGACCAATTGATCAAGAATATTGAAGCACTTGGATTGAACCCTAACGATTTAAGGACGCTGATCCTGACGCATTGCCATATTGACCATATTGGAGGCGCCTCAGCGTTGGTGAAAAAATATGACTTGACAACCGTGGCGCACAAACTCGACGTCCCTGCCATCGAAGGAGTGAAATTAGCAATGACAGGCGCCACAATGTATGGAGTCGACTACGAACCTATTAAGATTCATCAGATTCTGACTGCCGAAAAAGCAGAGGAAACCCTTAATTTCGGAGATTATAAATTAACGTGTGTTCATATCCCAGGACACACCCCCGGGTCCATCTGCATCTACACTGACATCAAAAAAACACGCGTATTATTTGCGCAAGATGTCCACGGCCCGCTCTTCGATGCTTTCGGGTCCAATGCGAAGGATTTCGTGGAGTCCCTGAACCGCATGATGGCATTGAACGCCGATATTCTCTGTGAAGGGCATTTCGGCATTTATCAACCTGCAGCTGAAGTAAAAAAGTATATTAAAGGCTACGCTCAGCAATTTTCAAGGCGCTGATATGATATTTTTCATTTTTTTCGCTAAATCGTGAAAAAAATAATTAAGGTAAAAGGCGTTCTGGTTTAATCCTCAACCAATAAGAAGCGGATTGAAAAGATTCTGCGTATTTGACCCCTGCTTGGTACCCTCGAAACTTGGCGCAGGTCTCAATGAGCTCTAAAATATCGATTTTATCATGAGCCTTTAACCATTTTATTTGGGAGGCATGGCAGGCTAGCATCTTCCGTTTCATTTCATAATGCTCTGTGATATTCACATAATCACTCGGTTGGAAATTCACGCCGACGAACGTATCCATGTAAAAGAGGGGACAAACTAGTTCGTGCGCCGGGTATTCGCTCTTGATATTGGGCAAACTAGAGGTGAAGCTGGCGTTTAGCACGGCACGCGAAACGGCCTGATGGTCAGGATGATAATCAGTCGGCGCATGGGTTATGATCACATCGGGTTTGGCCTTTCGAATCAGATCAACAAATTTCACTCGGGTTTTCTCAGTTTCAAAAAAGAGTTCATCGGGTTCGCCCAACCAAATGAAATCAGCATTAATTAATTTTGCGGAGGCTTCAGCTTCTTGCCGTCTTATTTTCTTTAATTCTTCAGCACCGAGCTCTGTAGAACCTGCTGCACCATCAGTTACGATCGCCATGATAATTTTATTTCCCTTTGCGAAATATTTTGCTAAAGTCCCCCCGCAGAGGATTTCCAAATCATCCGGGTGGGCGCCAATCGCTAGAATCCGCATTGAAAATCACCAACTATACTAAATTAGAATGAAAAGCTTTAATTGATTATGGCTCTTTTAAATTTCCAAAAGGATATAGTACTCAATTAGGATTTATTCTGGGGTGTAAATGTCCGATAATCTTTTTAATCAATCAGAAAATATGTATCTTTCAATTCTTGTGAAGGAGGATGAAAGGATATTATGGAATGGGCACCCAGGATCAATGGACATTAAAAAAAAAACTAGACCAATAATAGTGGGTATTTTCCTTGTCTTTACGTTTGATCCTTCGAAGCCAAATGATACTCAGTTCATGCGTATTACTTTCATTGCCGAAAATCAACGTATTCGGAGTTATGAACTCACCCGTGGCGAATTAATTTCAAAGGTTAGTCCCGAAACGAAAATTGAATTCAAAGTCATAGAGGATTGGTTTAAGATGCGTCAGATTTTATCTGACTTGGTCCCCAATGCGATTCAGGAAAAGGAGAAATTATAGGGAATTCAAATTAATTTTATTCTTGGGACGTAAATGTACCCTATTCAATTCTAAACCTTTCAATCTAAAGATTCTGGTTTCACATCAGCCGAGATCATGTGATAAGGGCGGTTTAAAATGGTAGAATATAGATTCAGTTTAGCAACGGTCCCGCTTCAAGAAGCTATTAAATGGGTAGATATTGATGTAAATCAAACCATAGCCGATGTAACGAAAAAAGTTTGTGAAGCATATCAATTACAGGATATCCTCTGGGTTCAATTGATATATAAAGGAAGAGTCCTCCTCGATAAGGAGAGATTTGCTAGTTTAAAGATTGATCCTCAAAAGGATGTTATTACAATAGCCGCATCTATTCTAAATAAAGAATCACTCCAAGAACCTATCTTCCCCTTGGTTGCAGTTGAACAATTGCTTCTTAATGCAGGAGTCAAGGATACCGCTGAAAAGACCATTGAGACATTTGGTAATATTTTGGAATCGATTGGAAGCACAATAATAGTATTGATTGAGATTGAGGACCATATATATTGGAAAATGGTGCAGGAACATATTGATGCATTTAAAAGAAGTTCGGTACAGAACCTGATCCTCCCGTTAGCCGCAATTAGCCACCTCATCATTAGATCACTTCAGTTTTTAGGAGCAGTTCATTTAGGGGGACATCGTGCTGGTGAAAGATTAGAAGTAGCACTCAGTGAAATTTTAGGAGAAATAGGGCTTGATATAGCAGCTGTCGCAAAGAATCAAATGATAAATTCTCATCGAACCGAAATAAACGAGGAAGATATTAAATTTGCTTACGTACAATGGCAAAATAAGATGGAAAAACTGCCCTTATAATACTTTATATTCCGGCATTCTTTATTAACTATTTAGGATATTCTTCAAGGAAATTAAGTGATGGGAGCTTCGCGTTGGCAAATATCAGTTTTAAAAATCCAAAAAAAACGTATTTGACCTCTCTCTTAAACCAGAATGAACCGTTATTATGGAGCGGGTCGCCAGCGCCAGAGGGGATTGCAAATACAATAAAACCAGTTCTAATGGTTATTATTGGATTTTTGTGTTTAATGGGCTGCTTTCTTACAAGAGGGCTCTGGAGGGTAGATATATTTTTGATCTTGGGTTTAATACTATTAATTAGTTCAATTAGTTTTTCAGGAATTGGAGTAACACTCCTTAGTAGAGAAGACCAACCTGGATATACAGAATATTATATTTCTTCTGGAAAAATCATTAAAATCAGATATATTTCGGAAAATCCACTTTCACGATATTACTCTAAGGATGAAGTCCTCTCAATCTCTCCAAATAGGATAGGAAGAATTGTTTTCAAGCCCTGGAAAAAAGATGACAGTCATTTTATGCATATATCATTTCATGCTAAAAATTACGGCATAGGATCCTCCGAATTGATTCATGGAGACTTAGTCACAAAGGGTACTTGGAAAAAAAAAATAGAGTTTCAAAATATTCGAAATTGGAAGAAAGTACGAGAGATTTTAACCGAATTGATACCTAATATGATTATTGATTATAAATTTTAGTCATTGAGTAGTTACCCGAGAGCTGTCTTTATAGGTCAATCATATTCCCTACAAGAGATTGACAATTTAAGGGGAGTTTCGTTAAGGCCTCTACTCTATTTCTGGGTTTTCTGAGCGTATTGAGATTAAGACCTCTCTCTAAAAACCATGCAATTTTTTGAATCGATGACTTTCAGATTAAGCTAACCTATATAAGGCAGATTGAAGAATAATTATATTGGGTTAAGCGATATCAGAAGATCTTCTTTTGATACCGTGTTTAAGCAATTCGTACGGTCATTAAAATGGTAGAAGAGACTTTTATTAAAAATTATGTCAGTAATTTAGCTGAATATATCGAATCCCATTTTTATAACACTTTTAAAGTAATAAGTGGAGTTCTTAAGCAAAAATGAAAAGAATGGAATGAGAAACAATGAGAATTTTTTTAGTTAGTTTAATATGGGTATTTATATTTAACTGAGAGAAAGAAGGCTCACTAAGACGGAAAAATTTCGAGAATATAAAGAACGAAAACCTGAATGGGATTCTGACGCGCTCGATGAACGACCAAAGTCCGTCAGTGACGTCTTCGCCCAGCGAGCTGAGGCTTTAAAAGAGGGCGATTCACCCCCGGTTGAGGGGACGCCCGAGTCGGTCAGCGACGTCTTCGCCCAGCAAGCTGAGGCTTTAAAAGAGGGCGATTCACCCCCGGTTGAGGGAACGCCCGAGTCGGTCAGCGACATCTTCGCCCAGCAAGCTGAGGCGTTGAAAGAGGGAAATCCAACCCTTGATCATATTTGGAAAGTAAATTCTCTCCCCATTGAGAATGTCTCCGAAAAGAAATCAAATGCGAAAGAGATTTGGGAAAATTTAACCGAGGAAGGAAAACGGCTCGAACTTGTGGTCAAAGCCGAACTCCAAAAGCGTCATGAACAAACGAAGGAATTGGACTATTTGAAAAAAAATATCGAATCCGCGGCCAAATATAAGGTTAAGGAACTTAAGGTACAAGAACAGACCTTGTCCCAAGAGGGACAGCGCTTACAGAAACTGGTTAATACCATTCGGGAGCACCGCGCCCAAGATAAAGACGGAGATTTTCTTGATAAACTGTTTTCGCAAGGGGCTGAGAAGGTCACGGAATTAGTTAATAAAATTTCTGAGAAAGCGGATAATTCCATCCAAAAGACCGTTGAAACTGTCTCAAATGAAGCAACAAAACAATTTGATAATCGATTTACTAGAGAAAAAAAAGTTAGCTATATGGACCCATCTATACCAACCGAGACTCGCCCCAAAGAAATCCCCAAGGATGGCCCCAAAAAACGTGAATTCGTAAATACTAAAATACTTGATAAAATTCAGAAGTCCAGCCTTACTCTGGGTGAAATTGCGGAGAGTATTAAAGATGAAACAGGGTTCAGTGCAAGCTTGGGGAAAGTGAGGCTTCTTGCAAAAGAAAAGTTGACTCCAGAGGACTATCATAAACGATTTCCTGCGGCCCAAGATAAACATTCTGAATCGATCAATAGTGCAATTTTTAATGAAATTTTGAAATCTAACCTTAATTTAAAAGAGATTGCAGAAAAAATGTCTACTGAGACTGGAATTGAGGTTAGTAAATCAAAAGTTGTAATTTTTGCAAAAGAAAAATTGACTCCAGAAGAGTATCATGCACGATTTCCAATAAATAAACACCCAGAATCTATAGATTCCATAATAATTGATAAAGTCCTAAATTCCTCTTTATCTTTACGCAAAATCGCAGAAAGTGTTTCAATTGAAACAGGAATTGAAGTTAGTTACCCAACAGTCAAAGAAATTGCCTTGGAAAAATTGAAAGCAGATGACTACCAAAAACGATTCCCTGCAATAAAAGACCGACATCCTGAATCCGTAAATGACCTGATCCTTGATAAAATTCTGAATTCCGATTCATCCATTATTAAAATTGTGAAACAAGTTTCAATGGAAACGGGAATAACGGTAAGTAACACGAAAATTACAAATATTGCAAAAAAACGGTTAAGTAATGATGAATATCAAAAACGATTTCCTGCCTCACAGGAAAAACATCCCGAATCTGTAGATACTGCAATAATTAATGAAGTTTTGAATTCCAATCTGACTTTACAAGGGATTGCGGAAAAAATCACTCTTGAAACTGGGATTGAAGTGAGCAGTTCGAAAGTAGTATTGCTCGCCAAAAAGAAGTTACCCCTAGAAGATTATCAAAACCGGTTTCCACCAACTAATAAATTTCCCAAACTTGTGGATGACGCAATAATTGATAAAATTCAAAATTCAAATCTTCCCATTGACCGGATTGGGGATATAGTAACAGATGAAACAGGGGTTTATGTAAGTAGAACGAAAGTCACAAATGTTGCAAAAGGAAAATTAAGCCCAGAAGAATACCAAAATAGGTTTCCAGCCTCAAAAGATAGGCATCCCGAATCTATCGAAACCATAATACTGGATAAAATTTTGAAATCTAACCTTACTCTGGACCAAATTGCGGAAGAAATTACAAAGAAGACAGGTGTGGGTATTGGTCATACGAAAATTAGCAAAGTCGCTAAGGAGAAACTTAACGAGGAAGAATACCAAAAAAGATTTCCAGCTTCACGAGATAAGTATCCTGAATATCTTGAAATTGCAATAGAAGACAAAATTTTGAAATCTAACCTCTCATTAAAAGAGATTGCGGAAGAACTCACTAATGAAACTGGAAATGAGGTGAAACCTAGTAAAATTGCGAATATTGCAAAAGATACATTGACCCCAGAAGAATATCAAATAAGATTTCCTATATGGTATTATCAAATGATAGGAGATGTTGCCCATAGCTTTCTAGAAAAGTTATTTTCTGAGTCAATGCAAAATAAGGGAATAACTATATTGAATGAACCATTGATCAATGAACAAGAGAAAAAAAGGGTTGATAATTTAATTATTATTGATGAGCGGTTCAAAAATATATTTAAAGACCAATTTCCACCCAATATAAAATATATTTCCATTGATTATTCCTTAGATACGACCCAAAAAAATTTTGAAGTTAAATGCCATAAGAATTACCATTCTGAAGACACAATTTTTTATTTTATTCCTATTACACACAACAAAAAGATTGATAATTATGAAATCCCACAGGTTCCATTTAAGGAAAATATTAAAATCCTACCTATTAGGGAATTTGCTAAATTTTTTAAATTAGATGATGAACATGGTGAATTGTTAATAAAACAGATTAACTGGTTATTTAAAGTGAAAACCATGAAGAAAGAAGAAGGGATTAAATTATTGATAGATTTTTTTGAAAGTCTCACCCTTAATGACATTAAACAAAAATTAATAACAGAATTTAAATAAAATCAAGTTTGAATTATTTTCTATTATAGTGTCATTTTAAAGTTCATTTACATTTCCCACGAGTACTTGGCAATTCAAGGGTAATTTTGTTAGTGCCTCTACTTTCTGACCAAATTTTCCAAGGGTGTTTTCAATTACGATGAAATCCAGAGATGGAATTATTATATCATTCCAATAGTCTCCTATCCCCCGTAGAGCAATATCCAACATATTTACAATTTGATTTCCAAGGGGATTCTCGGATTCTAATGTACACGCCCCAAAAAATTCAACACATTCCGTGTAACCCGCGTTGTGAACCGAGCTATAAGGTTTCAGCTGTTCCAATTCTATTTTTCTGCCGATCCGCTTGCTAATTTCCTCTGATTTTGATTTAAAGAAATCTACGATGGCTTGTTCTACATATTTAGCCGGCAGAGATTTTTCGGAGACTTCTACAAACTTCTCGAACCCAACCTTGTAGGCTTGTTCGATAAAGTTGAACCAGTACCTTTGATCTTCAGTCAGATACTCAGGCGAATCCGCGGCGATCACCGATCGGCGAACGCAGGCATTTAGACCATCGCGTTTGGGGGCCACGCCCAGATGGACATAGTCACCCTCTTGTATTTCACGATTCAGGGCTTCGCCAATCAAGGTTCGATTCGCCTCATTTGCGCCGACCATAATTTTGAATCCATTTTCTTCCGATCCGAGTTGTTTGCCGATGAAATAGGCCCACGCGGCGACCTCAGTTTCAAGCATGCCGGGTTTCAAGACCGCCAAACAGCCTCGGAGCATAGCATCGGCTATGATGCAAGCCTGTCGAATCAGCTGCATTTCAATATCGGACTTTTCATATTTAATTTGATAATAGAGAGGCTGGGCATCGATTACCTTTGACTTTCCGAATAGATTATAGAGATATTCGGTGATAGCCGTGGGAATGACTTGTTTTGGTGTTAGGAGCCCAATCTTGTTGATCTGCGCTGGCTTTTTCCCGGTGGCGGCTTCAATGACATCTTCCAAATGTTTTGCCTTAATGGGGTATTTCTCATCGGCGAGTTGCAACAAACCAACTTTTTGGACTTTGGCACGGGCTAGTTGCTCGGCGACATAGCCCCCTTCTAACCCTGCGATGATGTAAAAACCGCGTTTTCCAATAACGCCTGCGACCTGTTCAATGGTTATATTAGGATTGCCTCCTAAATACGGGACGTCGCCGCAGTAATGCTCGTCGGAGAAAACGAACCCGACGTCGAGCTTATTGGCTATAAGCGAGTGCATGACGAGTTGCTGTCGGCGTTGGTATTCTGCTAATGGAATTTGCAGGGTAGGATCGACTAAATTCTTGTATTTAGCGAGAATTTTTAAAATCATCGGAAATTCCGTTGAAAGGCGATCTATCTTATTTAGCATTCCTATCACCTCGGTTTTCTATGGACCCGTTTCATCATTTGATGGAAGGTTCTCATTAAAAATTTAAAGGGGGAAGAGAGAATAAAATTTTATAGATAGATTCAAGGAACTAGGAAATAATTTTTAAAACAAGAACGACAATGTAGAAACCAAGAAGATAAAATGCGCGAAAATTAGCTTTGGAGTATGGAGTGAAAAAAATGGCTGGCGTGCATGAGATCGAGGAAAAGATAACCGCTATCTTAGAACGGGTTGCAAATGAAGTGAACTTATATACCTTAGCGTTAATAACGCGAGAGGGCAGGAGAATCGCATACTACTCAACCGCGGATGTAGATCCGGACTTGATGTCGGCGGTGGTTGCGGCGATCTTAAATGCCGCGGAAATGGCAATCATGCAAATGCGACAGGGAGAGTTGTGGGAGATTGTAGTACGAGGGAGCGGCGGTTTTTCCATAGTCAGTTGTGCGGGAACGACTTTCCTGATGGTTGGTGCCGGATCCCACAATGCAGATTTAGGGCGTGTGGTCGCAACCATGCGGGACTACTCTAAGATGATCGCCCAGATTCTAGGCATCTAGATCCGAGATCTGGGAAATTAATGCTTTTATTTTTATAAGGGATATCATTCCCAGTAAAAGAGTGATCTATACATTCATTAAAGAAATTAATGGATTGAGGGTTTATGGCAGAAGAGATCCATATCATTGAAAAGCAACCATTGAATATAGAAAAGCCGAATGTAATTATCGGACTTCCAGATGTGGGTTTAGTGGGCCTCATCGCAACAATGCATATGATTGAAACGTTAAACATGGAATTGGTCGGGCATATTGAATCGAAACTTTTTCCGCCGGTTATAGTCCTGCATAACGGCGAGATCCAGTCCCCACTCAAGATTTATGCGAAAGATAACAACATCGCTATTGTTTCGGAAATTCCCATTCCTTCCACGGCGATTTTCGAACTTTCCGAAGCTTTGATTAAGCATATTAAGGGGTTGAACCCCAATCTGGTGATTCTACTACACGGAATCCCAGTACCGAACCGATTAAACTTGGAAGAACTGAAGACCTATGCAATTGGCACGGATGACAAAACCAAAAAGGTAATTAATGATAATAAAATTGAGATTATGGATACGGGCGTGATTGTCGGGTTAAAAGCCATCTTTCTATGGGACAGCTTGAAGCAACACCTTCCCACCCTTGCACTAGGCGCTGAATCCTTCTTAGAATACCCCGATCCAGGAGCCGCCGCCTCAGTGGTTGGCGCTTTAAATAAGATCCTGAAACTTGACCTTGACGTGGAATCGCTACTGAATAAGGCAGAAGAACTGCGCGTACGCATGCGCGACCTGATGAAGAGGACGCAGGAGACGATGAAAGGGACGCAACCGATTCGAGAATTAGAATTACCGCCTATGTTTGGATAATTGGAGGGATTAAATGCCAGAGCGAAAAACTTTGATGGATAGAATGCGGGATTTCTTTGACGAGATGGAACGAGATATGTTTGAAGCTATTGGTGAAAGGTTTGAGGAGCACTGCTCGTGGGATCCTGAGGAATGCTGTCTGGAACCGCTTACCAATGTTGTTGAAACAGAGAACGAAATCATCATCACGGCGGATCTACCGTATGTCAGTAGCGATAAAATCGACCTTCACGTCTCTGAAGATATGCTGCATCTCGAAGCGCCCTTAGATCAAGCCGTAAAATATTCGCAGTGGACCCTCCAACGCCAAATTGAATTTCAGAAGTTCCGGAAACACATTAAACTGCCGCCCAACGTGGAGTCCGATAAGATTGACGCCAGTTTCAAAAATGGAATCCTCGAAATCCGGATCCCGAAAAAAATCACGCGCATCAAAATTCAAATTAAATAGGCGTCTCAAATAGTGAGGCTTCACGACTCATAAGGTCAATCATCTGTTTTCATCAATCGGCAAATTCGATCATTAGCCTCATATCTATATTTATTTTTGATGCTTGAAAAAATTTTTCGACTTTCACACGAAAATATTTTTCAAGGCTTAGGGAAAAATATACATATTATTACTATTTGCACCTTGAAATTCGCGGGAAGCGATTTTCGAGAAAAATAGAGTTAGGATAGAGGTTCTTAATAGAAGTAGGTAGATTTAAGAACTATGTTAAATATTGGTGAAAGTGATGTCGAAAAAAGTAGTTGAAGTAAATACCTTGAAAGAAGGTAGATATATTATGGCAGGAGATGAACCCTGTAAAATCCTTTCAATTGAACATTCCAAAGCAGGAAAACACGGGCATGCGAAATTGAGGATGCTAGTGGTCGGAGTATTCGATGGGTCGAAACGGAGCGTGGTGTATCCGGTGGGCACCAAAGTTGATGTCCCGATGATCGATAAGAAGACCGGAATTGTATCTGCTATAATGGGAAATACGCTTAGTGTAATGGACATGGAGACCTATAATACGATGGAAATGGATATGCCGCAAGATGAGGAATTAAAATCGAAAATCGTGGAAGGAATTCAAATCGAATATTGGACTATAATGGATAAAATTAAAATTGAAAGAGTCAAAGCGAAAGAATAGAAAGAGAATTCAGTCCGAATATTCTCATTTTTTAAGTAATTATCTTTTATTTTGATGTCTTTTGTTAGAGTGCTATCAAAACTGATGGTGCAGTCGATTCTAGATGGATTGGAAATTTTTTTGTGATAGATTGACCGATGCAATTTGGGATGCCATCAAAGACAAAGTGGGTACTGAAGAAGCGGCAATGAAAGTTGCGCGGGATAAGAAAAGTACCAAAAAAATCGATGTGCTTGCAGAAGATGCTGTAATTGACTACCTTAAAAGAGAGAACATGGATGTGACTTTATTAAGTGAAGAAATTGGGGAAATTCAGATAGGCACCACTCCAAAATATGCGGTAATTTTAGATCCCGTGGATGGCACCACGAATGCGATCAAGGGATTACCCTTTTTTTCAACTAGTATTGCAATAGCGAAAGGGAAAAAGATAGAGGACCTGGTCATAGGCTATATCAGGAATTACTTAACCGGAGAAATTTTTTACGTAGATGAAAGTGGTGCTTTTCAGAACGATAAAAAATGTGCGAGTTCTTCGTGTTCCGTTCTGAGAAAATCTTTAATTTCGATTTATACGTATAATAATGTAGATTATAGAGTATTAAGAAGAATCCTAATGAAAATTGGGAAAATGAGATTATTTGGAGCGATTTCACTAGAATTAGCCTATGTAGCGTGCAATAAATTGGATGGTTTAATAGATTTACGAGGAGATCTGAAAATATCGGATATTGCAGCGAGTATTATCCTTGTAAAGAAAGCAGGTGGCGTATGCTCAGACATGAATGGAAATGAATTTACGGGGAATTTAGACATCAATGAGAAATACACGATTATAGCCGCGGGAAATCAAATTCTTTATGATGAATTTATGCGGATTTTGGATTTAGAATTTGGTCAATCGGAGAATAAACTTTTTTTAGATAAGAAGTAATAGGTGTTGAAGGAAGACACATGATTCTTATGGTAGATAACTTGGATATACGAAAAATTATAAAAAAGTCAGAAGAACTAACGCAATATCTCCGTGAACCTTACGATATTCAATTAATTTATGATGGAGACAATAAGCTTTTCAAAATTAACGGAAAAAGACCGCTTAGAGCTAAGGTATGCCTGAGAGGGTGGGGGAAATACGAATTTGAAACATTAAAAAAATTATCAACACAGAATTATAATGTTCCTAAGCCAATTACCTATGTTACCATTCAAAATGATTTAGATGAAAAGTGGGCATTTGGAAATTTGGAGAGAGAAGTTGGTATCTTGTTTTATACTGCCCTAGAGGGACAACGGTTGGACCAACAACTTACAAAGATAAATATTGGAAAAGCCCTAAATTTTCTTAAGGGATTACATGAAAATAAATCCTTGGTTGATAGGGTAATTGACGATTATCAGAGAATAGAGATTGAAAGAGGATTAACATACTTACGAAGCTTATTTCAAGGAGAATTTGCGGATCAAATAAAGTCAGCAATCGAGGAATATAGAGAATTAGAAGTGAATTTCTGTTTTATCCATGGTGGGCCAAGATTGGAACATTTTATTATAAAGGAGAATCAAATCTGGATGACGGATTTTGAAGGAGCTTGTACCGGAGATCGCTTTAAAGATCTCGGGATTTTTTTTACAGATCTTCTGGTTCAATCTATAACGGTAAATGAGTTGATAAAACTGTATTTTAAGCGAGATTTAACAAAGGAAGAAAAAACGCGCCTCAAGTTTTTTGAATTGAGAACATTATTAATTAAAATGAAAAATGAACCTTCTGAATTTGTCTTGAAAAGCATTCAAGAGTTAGTAGATTATAAAAATAGTTAATGGTAAGATGAGTAACTGTGGAGCCAAAGAAAAAAGAGCCCGTATTGATCTATGATACATCAGCATTCATAGGCGGAATGGATCCCCAAGCGATTCAGATACCGCAATGGACGACACCTGAAAACGTGGAAGAAGTGCGTTCAAAAAGCGCTAAAGGGATTCTACAAATGGCGCTAAAAACCGGACGCATGAAATTGCGATCTCCATCTCAGACTTCGATGAGTAAAGTAAAAGAAGTAACGAGAAAAACAGGAGATTATTCAAATCTTTCGGAGATAGATTTAAAGGTTATAGCGTTATCTTTAGATTTCCAGAATGAAAATTGGCAAGCAATTCTAATGACAGATGATTATTCCATGCAGAATGTGGCTGCTGCGCTCAATATCGAGTATAAGGCAGTCACTGAAGCCGGAATCAGGTCACAGCTTCGCTGGAAGATTTACTGTCCAGGCTGTGGGAAAGAATGGAAAGAGGAAGCGGACAAGAATTTGAAGAAATGTGATATATGCGGGACTAAATTGAAAAGAAAAAGTTACTGAAACGTTCCGAATTAAGTGAAAATGGGGGAATAGCAGTGGGGGTAAAAATAAAAGACCTTTTAGAAATCCATAACATTGTTTTCGGGGACCTAAAAGGAAAATTAATTACAATTGATGCAGCAAACGCGCTATACCAATTCTTGGCGATTGTGCAACCCGCCACCGGAACGCCCTTAATGGATAATAAGCAACGAGTAACTTCGCATCTATCAGGTCTGTTTTATCGAACCATCAACTTAGTAGAGAAAGATATTCAGCCCATTTATGTTTTTGATGGAAAACCTCCGAAATTTAAAGCAAAAACTATAGAGGAACGAAGAGAAGTCCGAGAAAATGCATATCAGCAATGGAAGACTGCCATTGAAGTCGGAGATGTGGAAACCGCCAGAAAGTTTGGGCAATCAGCCCACCGATTGACACGTGAGATGGTGGAAGAATCAAAGAAATTACTTGATGCGATGGGCATTCCTATAATCCAAGCGCCTACAGAAGGTGAAGCGCAAGCCTCCTCCATGGTCGGAAAAAAGAATATTTATGCAGTAGCCTCTCAGGATTTTGATTCAATTCTGTTTGGTGCTCCGAGGTTGGTACGCAATCTCTCAATAGCTGAGAAGCGCCGCATTCCCAAAACGGATCAAAAGATCAACGTGGAGCCGGAATTGATTATAAGCAGTGAAAGTTTTGAAAAATTAAACATTTCCAGAGAACAACTCATCGATATAGCTATTCTAATCGGAACCGATTTTAATAATGGTGTAAAAGGGGTAGGCGCAAAAACTGCGTTAAAACTGATTTTAGAATATAAGGACTTGAAAACTGTCATTCAAGAGAAATCGTTACAATTTGAGGAGTCAGAGGAAGAACTCCAAGAAATTAAGAATTTTTTCCTTCAGCCTCAAGTGGTTGAAGATTTTGCAATAGAATTCAAAAATCCAACTGCAAGTGCAATACAAAAAATACTTATAGATGAACATCAATTCGATCCAGACCGCGTAGATAAAGGATTGAAACGATTGGAAAAAGGGCTTTCCAAAAAACAGCAAATGAAATTAGAAAAATGGTTTAAGTAGATTTCTTTTCTTTGTTCGATTTTTCAAGAGTTTTAGGAGCTTGCGTTGCGGCGGCGGTTTTTAGATATTGATAAATGAAAAAGCCGAGAACCCCAATCCCGAAACCGGCTATAATGCTAATTACGATGTAGAGCGCATTTAGAGATTGATCATCCATCCCTTGAGGTTCTACGAGCAAATAGGCGCGGGTTTGAAGGGTAAAATTATTGATAGGCTGGGTTAAATTTTCAACAATAAGGCAGGAAAGTCTAAGATCAATACTTTGGTTAATGGTTGTTTGGACATTCTTTGGAATAATTTGTATTTTAAAGGTTAAACTCGCCCCAGGGTTCAGGTAATTAAAGGCAAAATCAGATACGTCTTTAAATTCCCATTCCCATTGGGTTGGAATGACGAATTGGGGTTTGAAATTTTTCAGAGTAGAATTGCCATAATTGTGAATTTCAAATTCAAGCAAAATAGCCTTCCCTGAGATGGTTGTATAATTCACTCGAACATCCACAATTGAAATATTAGTCGTAAAAGAGACCATCGTCACGAACATATGGTATTCACTCGGATTCAAGAAGCGATCGTAGCCAAGGACAACTAATTTATGTGTTGAATTATGGGCAAGCAGAGAGGCATTCCAATAATAGGTATAACTGCCCTCTTTATACCAGGTAGCATTTTTTTGTTCATAAGTGATATTGCCATACGCATCATATTCAAAAATTTGTCCTAATTGGCCGTGACGCACCGGAGCCAACTGGTCATCGATATACAATTCCATTTTACGGAATACGTTTAAAATGTCATCTCCTGAAACCTTAACCGGTACGATGAGGTCCCAGATTTGAGATTGTCCAAGATAACTATTATTTGTGGGGGAGATTATGGTGACTGTGGGCCCGAAATATTTAACATTGAGGCGAATCGCACTCGAATTGGAATTTCCCGCTTTATCATAGACGGTTATGTTTAATGGAACATCTCCATCAGGTAAAAGGGAAGTATTAAATGAATAGTAATGTTCTCCCGAGGAGGTCCAAGTGTAGAAGGTCAAATTTGTATGGAAGAGTTCAATACGGTCGAAAGATAATAAATCAGAGCCAATAACATGTAGGGTAATGTTCTCGTTGGCACGATTATACCAGTCATCGGTTTTATAGTAACTGATATTATATCGGATAAAATCTACACTGCCTTGAATCGCTGGACCGGTGGTGTTAACAAAAAAGAAAATTTCAATGCGATTATTAATGGCGCTATTAATATATTTTGATCTATCAATGCTGTTTATTAGAAAGGTATCCGTAACGTCTGTTGTACTATTAAATACCGTTGAATCGATTATCGTGAAATTATTACTTGCCCAATTCCGGATTTTCCAGCCAGCCTGACGAATAAGTGCATTCGCATATCCAATTTTCGCTTCAAATGTTATAACGAGGGTCTTTACCATAAGGGAGGTTATATTCCATTGGGTTAAATTTAACCCGTAAGCGACTTGCAGGAACCCTTTACTCATATTAGTAAATGAATTATATACGGCATCATTCAGATAGGTTTTTGTGTAATTATTTATGAAATGAGTGGCACTAATGGCAGTATTAGTTATAGTTCGATTATCCATACACGTTGTTGTCAAATTTTTGTACGAATTGATGAATGCGAGTGAAGGTTTGGTATTATCAACCCGAATATTTTGGAATATCATTGTATTTTTATTGAAAGGCTTCGATTTATCCCATACAGTTAGATTGAGAGTGAAGAATGAAGAGGGTTTAGAAATACTATAGTCAGGTAGATTTGAAACATCCCAGATGAATGTCTGATTTAAATTAGTGCTAGTAAATCTTTTATATAAAGTACCATTTCCCATAAAAACGCTCAGATTCATTCGTTCAAGACCACTTCCTCTTTCAAACGTGGTAACATTAATCAAATTGACGTGAGAAAGCCAGGTATTGTTATTTAGGCTAATTAAGACAATCGGCGTTTCTGTATCATTCATATAAAATTGGTAATAACTAGATCTTCTCCATTGCCCTAGGCCATTTTTAGCGTAAATGGTAAAATTTACATAGGATCCAAATGCTGGTCCCCATGGCGAATTCCAGACAGAATTAAAGATTGTATACCGGTAAAGGTCATCAGCCACATTTGGCATTGAGAAATTAGCGCCCCACCCACCATACGCATCGTTATCAGCTTTATAATTGATCTTCGCTTCCAAAATACCCCAAGGATCCATAATTTCTGCGGATATTGTGATATTACTATCCCATTCTGGCTTTTCTGGTGTATAGGTCACATTCTTGATCTCAGGCCCTAGAAAGGGTGAAATTGATGAATTTTGAAGGGGATTCACTTGAAGTTTATTCGTGCCGGGTTGGACTGTTAAGAAGAAGAGAAATAGAACCAGGAATAATAGGCCCATGCATAGGATTTGTTTATTATGAGTCTTGTTCATAGTCTTCATTCCTCTTTCTTAAGTGCCTCACTCCTTTTTTCGGGTATTTCTGAAAAGAACGTCCAAAAGAGGACCACTACCACTGCGATGGCAATTAACAGGATAATCGCCACAACCACCCAATCTACCGCCCCTACTGGAAAATCAGCTGCAAAAACTGCGCTTGAAATATTAATTAATGAAGATTGGGAATCGTTGAAATATAGTTTGATATAGTACTGCCCATCTGTTAAAGAGGGTACAGCAAAATTGCGGATTTGCCATTCGGTTCCATTCCAAGAAAGTTGACCCCGTATCCCTGTTGATTGATTTGAAATGCGGAATATTTCAAAGTAGGAGTTGGTTGCAGTTAAATTCGTTAAATATCCATGAGAAAAGAAGCTGCTTCGAGCTTTTACATGTAATATATCCAGTTGTTTGGTGTTATTATTAAGAGTTATAGTAGGTTGAGCAATTTCGATGGTATGAGATACTATAAAACTATTTGAAAGGGTTGATTCCACCGTTGCATAGGGGGCGGAAATAGAACATTTGATCCGGTAAGTACCGACCGGTAGCATAGAAACATCCGCATTCTTTGCAGCCCAGTACGTGCCATTCCATCCTAAGCTCCCAGTTATGGTTGTTGCCGTTCCATTGTTTAAACAAATCTGGTAGTTGCCAGTCCCAAAAGTAGAGGAATTGAAGAACCGCTGATAGTAATAGCTTGAACTGACACTACAAGATATATTTAGGAATTGTTTCATATTGTTAATGTAATTAATTTGCGGAACATTCACACTCAAACTGTGAACGATTGTAAAATTCGTGGTCTCAGCGCTCCCTTTAGAATTCGCGGCTGTTGCATCTGCAAAATTAACCATCACATAATAGCCCATTGCAGGTAATTTAGAAACATTTGCAAGGGCATACCAAAAGCCACCGGTCCACGAAAGGTTTGCGCCGAGATTTGGATTGAGTACGGCTGTATGATTAGATTGAAAATAGAATCGATAATTCGCGAGGGTAATACTGGTGTGGTATTGATAAGTAAATTCCAAGTTTAGAACGGTTATATTCAAAGTTTGAATAAAACCAGCAGTGTATTGAAGATTAATACCCGAGATCAAAATTTTATGGATGAGCTCAAAGGGAGTCGAGTTTGCGACAGCACCTTCTGGGACATCAATACTGCTAATACTCACATAGATGTAATAAAGTCCCTCCTTATAGGTAGAGAGATCGATGCTCATATTCCGCCAATCATCAAAGGTGGGACTATAGGTTAATTTGCCATAGATACCAATGGAGGCCTTCGAGGAATTGAAAATCTTAAAATAGGTTGAGAGAACAGTGGTGCTATTAATATGATGGTAGCCGGAATACGTGTCAACTGCGACAATCCCAACAATATCAAGCGTGGCAGTATCAGGATGAAATTGAGGGCGGGGAACATATAGGGTTAAAACGTGTTTAACGAGGAAGGAGGTGGAATTAAGAATTGCTGATGCATTATATATATTTGATGTTATGGAAAAATTGACCATCACGTAAAACAGATTCTCTGTAAAACTCGTAGTGGAGAGATTCACTTTCCAAGAGGAGGAACTTCCAACCCAATTGGCATAGCCCTTGATTTGAGTTAATTGGCGCGTGGAGTTATTAACGATTGTACATAAAACCCTAGCATGGGGGTCATTCTGAATGGGAGCGCCGACACCTGCCCCTTGATAACTCTTATACGCACGAATTTCAACGGCGACTATTTGAAGTGTGTCGGCAATGTAGTTTTGAGAGAGGTATGTAATTGTGAGGATGTGGTCAACAGCGAAGGTTTTCAAGCCACTGTCTAAAGGATTCCCAATCCCGGATCTATTTGCAGAGATATCCTTAAAATAACCTAAAACAAAATAAGTACTCTCGGATAAGTGTGATACATCAACATTATAGGCATTCCATCGGGTCCCATTAAAAACTAAGTTCCCACTAATGGAAGTGTTTGCCTTCAAGCTATAATCAAAAATGGTGTATGTGGCGACATCCACACTGGATTGGTTATTAACCGTAATCCCCATGATATTTAGTTTTTGAGTCATACCTCCCAGATAATTAAGATTCGCGGTGGAAACCGTTAAATTCCCTAGCACGAAGAACCGATTCGATTTGGGACTGATACCAGTAGCAATATTATCTGTAAAGGTAGATATAACGTAATAGGACCCCGCCATCAATTTCGCCAAATTTATGCTGGTGTTAGTCCATCGTCCATCTCCATCAGCATCAGAGAGTATCCCATTTCGTATAAATTCATTATTTACCTCGCGGTAAATTGCAAATCTTGCCGAATCAGGAATATGGGTGGTTCCGTTATAGGTTAAACCATCCATCTGGGCGATTACACCTGAAATAGCTAAAGTCATAGTAGCATTATTGAAAGAGGTAACCGGACTTGTGACTTCAATTTCGCCTGCTTGTAAATCGTGGAACACGGATCCTGATTGGTAATAATTAGTCTCGAAAGTTTGAGAATTCTGACTTGGAAGGATGAGGAGAAATGGCAATAATAAAAATAAAATGAAGATGGTTCCAATAAGTCGATTATAAGCCCTTAATTTCAATTTTATCCTTCCAATCGTAAAGCATGTTTTATTCAAGATAAAGATTTCTGCGTCTTTATTAAATTTTCATTATTTGACGTCTTTTAATTAAAATCCCGTTCGGAATTCTGTTATCGGTCCTTAATTTTTAGGATTATTTTTCCATAGGACCTCTTTTCATGTAGAGCGGGTAATCTCTATTTTTAACAATTGTGATAAAATACAGAATTCTGTATTTTAAAATTTTGATACTAATACTTGAACTATGAATGGATATTTGCGCTCTGAATATATTTGAGGTTAATTTTTATGAAGGTTGTTTGGGACGCAAGGGTAACGCAAAAAATGGAATCCCTTGCACTTGGAATGGGACTGATAAAAAATGTTGAAATTTCAAGTGATACGAAGGAATTGGATTCTATAAAGAATAAAATATTTCAGGATATTAAACGTAATACCACTATTGATGCAATTAAAGATGCGGCAATTGTGAAGGCATATAGAACCTTTTACTGGCAATCCTTGAATATTGATCCTACCAAAATTCGACCTTCAGGCGAGGCCCTAACGAGACGAGTTTTAAAAGATCAAGAAATTCCTATTATTAATAATGGGGTTTATGCCATAAATCTTGCTTCAATTCAAACGCAATTATCATTTTCAGGATTTGATTTAGGCAAAATAACGCCCCCTTTGATGGTTCGGTATGCGAATCCGCAAGAGGAATTTCAAGGAATCGGTTCTCGACATCGAGTATTGAATGGAACGGAATTGCTCCTTGGCGATGCTGAGAAAATTCTATGCATTTATGCGTATGGTGATGCCCTTGAAACTACCATTTCATTAAAAACAAAGGATATATTGCTGGTGAATTACGGCGCTCCAAATATCTCGAGCGAAATATTAGAGAAGGGCATCCAGACATGCCTTACTTATATTAAAAAAGGCGCAGGAGGAGAAATTGGAGAAATAATGGTTAGTAGGAGCGTTCTTCCGGAGCCCGGATGATAGCAACTAGAACCACAGCAATGAATATAATGGAAGCTATTAAGATTGTCGTAGTCATTAACTCGAGGGGATAGGCACCTGTAGGTGAGAAGAGGTTTTGGATTCCGTAATTTAAAACAACTATAAGGATACGGTAACCTTCGATTCCCATAAATAGAACTGCAAAGATATAGCCGAGAATCGAAGGACGGATTCCAGTCCGTCGACTTTTAATCAAGCCGATGAAGAACATCAGAACAGCTAAAAATAAACAGGAAAGGCTAATAATGAGGTATATCCAAGAAAAGATGCCACCTGAGACAATAGTCTGCCACCAAATCAAAGCAAATATGACAAATAGGATAATTTCAAGAAGGACAATGGGTCTTCGAGGTACTTGATCATAGCTCGTGCCAAAGGCGCCCCGTTCGAACTCTACTGCGCCGCCATATATTAAATAAAAGATGCTTCCAACCGTTAGAGCGTTAACAATAACGATGGAAAAACTATAAAGGTAAGGAATATAGTTCTGCCACGATCCCCAGAGCCGACTCCAGAAAATCGTATAATCATTCCAGAACTCAATCTGAACCAAAATAGGAAATGCTAAGAAAAGCCCAAAAATTATCAATCCCCAACAAGCGAGAGTAGCTTTCCCTCGCTCATATGCCCAATCTGACCGTACCACGACCTGCCATGCTAAAACAAAGAAGCCAAATATTGCAAAAAGCGATGAAACTAACGGAATGATAAAAAATGCGAGCATAATTGCCGCATTCACGCCGTAAAAGATTAACCATCGAGTGGGAATAGGGCTGGTCTCTTCCCTAACAATTGAAAATGAATTAGGAATCTTATTCCGCAGAAAATAAAGGAAGATCCACCATGTAAAGGAGAAAACCAAGGGAAAAATGAAGAAATAGGTTGCATTTGGACCGATCTGTTTGAATAAATCTAAATTTAGTACGAGATCACCGTTAAAATTCACAAAATAAATTAAGAGAACGAAGTAAATTGGGGTAATTATGAATAAAATAACAACTAGAAGGCGTAAAATGTCGATGCCTCTCCATTCAGCCAAATTTTTCACCTACTTCGGTAAATTTTTTTTATTCCATTCATCGATAATTAATTCACCCAAACTAATAAGACTTTGTTTTGGGTTGGCAGATGTGTAAAATTCCCGCCCCACAACAATCCAATCGGCTCCTGCTTGAACCGCCCGGTCAGCCCCGCCTCCTTGGGGACCATGACCGGGGGACATAATGCCTAGAGAAGATCCCTTTAAAATTTTCGCGCAATTTTGGATTGACTCTGGCTTCGTTGCGGGACAAACTATCCCGGTAGCCTTGAGATCGCGTGCAAGAGTTGCAATTTTACGGGGTGTATCACCCTTAATAAAATCAGTGGCACCCTCATGACTCATTTCAGCCACAACATAACTGGCTAATCCGTGCTTCTGGCAAGATTCGACAAATGTTGTAATACTCGATGGCCCAACATAGCCTAATAGAATCGCTCCATCGACTTCACATGCAGCGATTTTCTCAACGAATTTAGTGATAATGGATGGGATATCAGCCAATTTTTGATGATCAATAATAATGGGAAGTTTTGAAAAGTTCCGGATTTGGGCAACAACAGCTTTTAGGCCTTCTAACTCAAGCAACGCCCCTATCTTTAATGCGTAGATGGGGGTTTTACCTTGGATAGTAATTTCATCGATATTTGAAAGCAAGCTCGAAATTTGCTCAAATGGAACATCCAGGGAAGGAATTAATCCGGGTTTTGTAGAATACCATTTCATATTGTGTCAAATGTTATTTCACTAATCGGAAATTTAATTCTTAAGGTTGTGATTATAGTTTACCAAAACTTTATTTTCGTTTATGTCAATGAATTTAAAGCAAGAGAATATAATAGCAAAGGCGAATTTCGATGGCAGGAAAAAAGATTCGTGTGGCAATAGCGGGTTTAGGTAATTGCGCAACCGCTTTAATCCAAGGGGTTCATTATTATCGAAATAAAACGGAAGGGACTATTCCGGGACTTATGCATGTGAATTTTGGAGGGTATTTACCCCGAGATATTGAATTTGTTGCAGCCTTTGAAGTGGATAAAACCAAAATAGATAAAGATATCAGTGAAGCGATTCTCCAAAAGCCCAACTGCGCCAAAAAAATTATTACAGTGCCAAAAATAGGGGTTAAGGTGATGCCCGGACCAATTGCAGATGGCGTTGCACCCCACATGGTAGAACCGTTCCATTGCTATGATCCGAAGGAAATCGAACCAGTAGATGTGGCGGAGGTATTAAAGACCACCAAGGCTGATCTACTCATCAACTATTTACCAGTAGGAAGCCACGATGGGGTAAGACTCTATGCGCAGGCGGCGATTGACGCGGGATGTGGCTTTGTTAATTGTATCCCTGAATTTATTGCATCGGATCCTGAATGGGGACAAAAATTCAAAGATGCGAACCTTCCAGTTGCCGGTGATGACGTAAAATCGCAGCTAGGCGCAACCATCCTTCATCGAGTTATTGCCGATTTATGTGTTAAGCGTGGCATTGAACTGGAAGAGACCTACCAGTTGAATATTGGCGGCGATACCGATTTCTTAAACATGACCGAGGAGGACCGGCTGAAAACCAAGAGGATTAGCAAAACAGAGGCGGTCACGAGTCAAGTTCCATATCAAGTCCCTGTTCGAATTGGACCATCGGACTATGTTGATTTTCTAGGCAATCAGAAAATTTGTTATATCTATGCAAAAGGTAGAAATTTTGGTGATCAGCCAATTATAATAAATGTGAAATTGGCAGTTGAGGACTCATTCAACTCCGCAGGAGTTGTAATTGATGCATTACGAGCCGTAAAACTTGCTTTGGATCGAGGAATTGCAGGACCATTAATCAGCCTTTCTTCGTATTGCTTTAAGCATCCTCCAAAGCAATTCACCGATGCTGAAGCATATGAATTCGTCGAAGAATTCATCAAAGGAAAACGTGATATTTAATTCTAAATAGACCTAAAATTCTTTTTAGGAAAATCTCTTTAAATAGCGTGATGGCGATTTTTAATAACATTTCAAAGGGGAATTATTAAAAAAAAGAGCGTATTAATAACCTAAATCTTTATACACTTCCCTTTGGATGAGATATCTCAGAATTTCTGCCGTTCCAGCTCCAATTTGGGCTATTTTCACATCTCTTAGATATCGTTCTAGGGGAAATTCTTTGGTGTAGCCAATTCCTCCCAGAACTTGAAGTGCATCGATGACAATTTGCACTGCATTATCGCTAACAAAACACTTTGCAGCGCCAGCTTCTTTGGTGGATGGTAATCCTTTATCAATCATCCTAGCCGCTCGTAATAGCATCAATCGTCCCGCTTCGATTTTCATATACATTTCAGCAATTTTGAAGTTAATCCCTTCAAATTCGCGAATTTCTTTCCCAAATTGTCTTCGAAGCGCTGAATATTTGGAAGCTACTTCAAATGCCGAGCGAGAAATACCTAAATATTGGCTTCCGGTAAATACACGTTCTGCATCAAGACCATTAAGCATAACTGTAACCCCATCATTCTCTTTGCCAATGAGATTTTCTTCAGGAACTTCACAATTATTAAATTTAAGATAAGAATTAACAGATCCCTTTCGTCCTATTAATTCATAATCCTTAACAACTTCAAACCCCGGTGTATCAGTGGGGAATACAATTGCACTTATACCCTTTCTGGGATGCACTTCAGTATTGGTTTTACAATAGAGTAAAATATATTTCGCAATGCTGCCATTCGTAATAAACCGTTTCTCCCCGTTAATAATATATTTATCACCTTTCTTTATGGCAGTAGTTCGCATCCCCCCAATGGCATCGCTCCCGCCCGTAGGTTCGGTTATCCCAATGGCGCCCAAGGCGGTTCCATCCATAATAGATTTTAAAAACTTCTTCTGCTGTTCTCGAGTGCCAAAATGAATAATAGGGACGCCATAGAGGTTGCAACTAGCCCCATATACGACCGCAGTCGGATAATGAATGGCAGAGAGTTCTTCGCCGAAAATCATCCGATAAATGGTGCCTTTGTCTTGACCACCAATCTCTTTTGGGAAAGCTAAAGACAGATACTTTTTTTCTCCCATTCTTCGGATGAGAGACATTGTTAATTGGACATTGTCTTCACGATCGATTCGTTCCACCAAGGGATCTATTTCGGTTTTAGCAAAATGTCGTATTTCTGTGCGAAAGTTATTTTCTTCCTCTGAAAACATGAATAGACTGCCAGGCGTCATGCTTTGACCAAATTGCAGATTTAAATCCTCAAAACTTATGTGACCCTCTTTACTCATTCAAATCACCTTTCAATTCTATTGAATAAAATTATGTGATTATCCATTTATAATAAGTACTGATGAATTATACATTTAGAGAATATTCTAAGGATTTTGAATATGATTCAGGTAGCTTGCGTCTCGGATGTACATGCGCCTAAGAATTTTGAAGTTTTTAAGGAGGCGCTAAAAAAGCTGGAGGAGAAGGAAATTGATCTTTTTTTATTTGGAGGAGATATGATTTATAAAGGAAAGATAGATGAAATTCAGAAAATTCTTGCATTATTAGAAAATATGAATATTAAATTCCCTATTTATGCGTGTTTTGGCAATGAGGAATTTGACCAATTATATGATCAATTAAGAAAAATTAGTGAAGGTAAGATAATTTACCTTAATGACGAGGCAGCAATCATTCAAAGGAAAGAATATACTGTCGGAATAATTGGAACAAAAGGGAGTTTGGCGGAACCTACGAGTTGGCAGATCAAGAATATCCCAAAAATCAAGGAACAATATATTAACAGGGTAAGTTTAATCGAGAGGTTGGCATCTTCTCAATTTAATAAAGAAGTTAATTTAAGAATTTTACTGATGCATTATGCTCCAACCTATTTAACATTGGCAGGAGAAAATAAAATGTTTTATAGCCGATTGGGGACTCCTGAGTATGAAAAAATAATTCTTAATCCTAGTTTTAAATTTGATGTGGTCTTTCATGGTCACGCCCATAATGGATTAAAATTCGTGTTATTGAAAAATACAGTTCCGATCTATAATGTGGCCATCCCGCTCAGAAAAGAAATCACGGTTATCAATCTACCAAGGTCGCCCTCTCAAGGATCATTGTTGAGTTATTTGAAATGAGACTAAAAAGACTTTAAAAGAAGTGCTTGAACTTTAGGTTGTGCCAGAACTTAAATTCTTTTTGTAATATGTGGATATTATCAATCATAATATATTTGGTAGCTCCTTTTACTATTAAACTATGTAAAGCACTATCGAGGCACAGTCCCGTGGTAAATAACGAAAAGAACAACTTATGCATCTTCTGCAATGATGGAAATGCTAGAAATGCAATTTATTACTGTGAGGACTGTAATCTGAGTTTTTGCGAGGACTGTGGCTACGTAGAAAAGCGAACGATACATACATGTGGACAATGCAAAAGCTCTAATGTGGAGTGTCGTCAAAGGAATTCAGTAAATGGTGAATTATTCGTTTGTAAAGACTGCGGCTCTCTGAACGTTGAAACACAGTTGGAAATTCACCGGAGCTGTCCCAGTTGCCGGTCATCTAAAATCATTTCCGTAGCAAAGAAGCGATTAATGCTAATCAGACAACTCAGAGATGTCCTAAATGGGTTTAAATTTGGGTACCAGGAGTTAGGGGGCTTATTAAGAGAATTTCGGGTGCTCCAACAAAAAACCTTAGGATTACGGGCGGTTGGGTATCTTCATGATCCCGTAATTGAGCAGACCTTACTTTCAGTTTACGAAACGATAAAATCGGTCTCCAGCGAAATACTAGAGCGAGCCACTGAAGAGATTGATCTTTTTAAAATTCAAATGGAAAAATTTTACAATTATTCAAACTGGTCTGCCTCAGATTTTCCTCAAATTGAGCTCATTATAAAACAAATTGAGGAAGATATTACGCAGTACCAAATTTATGTGCGAAAAATGCTTGCAACCCCGAATAAGGAACAGGGCCTCGTGAAGGCCAAATTGAATGTTATTCGCTATTACAAATCAATTTATGATGAATACTCAGAGTATTTAAATTTAATACCCGGGGAATTGCCAGTTTGTGCATTTAAAGATATTAAATTTGCTAAAAGTACTCTTCAGGAACTGAAAAAAGGCAGAGGAATTTTATTCTTAACTGATCAAAGAATGATTTTCGTTAAAAAAATCGGGTGGATTAGAAAGCGAGTTCAAAGAATATTCAATTTCAACTTCAATCGTATACTAGATGTTTCTATCACCGGTCGTCTCTTTAAAAAATTGAATTTCATCTTAGACCAAGGGAATCTTAATTTTTCAACTTCTAGAAGATTGATGGAAGCGATCCTGGATTACCTAAATATTTCAGTCAATTTCGGGAAGTATCGCGTGAATGACGAGAAAATTTTGACCACCTTAGACCAAATACAACTATCGACGAAATCCTTGGAAAAGCAAATAGATAAAAGAATCATCCAATTGATTTCAGGTGTCCCGCAAGACCCAGTGATTGAACCGACGATGCAAGCATTTTCGAGAGCCAATGATCACCCGGAATTTGATGCCCCAATTTCCCAGCCAAATCGTATGATACTCAAATTTCAGGTGGAACAACATTCAATTGAGCAAACAATTCAGAACTTAGAAGAAAAATTTAAAGCCGGCGGATTGAGCGCAGATACCTACATTAAACATTTTCGTAGTCTCCAGAGTGAATTGTTCGTCATTGAAAAGAAATTAGAAGCGCTAGAAAACGGACTATAACTCCTTATTTTTAAAATTGCATTAACTTTTTTTCTAGTTTTTGAAGCGAAACCATTAAGATTTGCAAAGAAATTAAATACTTAAAACGGAGCAAAACATCATTGATAATTAGATCATGAAGAGGCTAACTAATGCGAATTTGCTATTTCGGAAGGGAAACCAATACCCAACGGGGATATCTTTTTTTAAAAGGTTTACGGTTAAACGGCGTCGATATTTCGGAAATTAATTATACGCCATCTCTTTCTCGGCGTTTAAACTATGTAAATATTTTTGTAAAGAGCCTAAAAAGTTATTATGATGCGATAATAGTAGGGTTTGATAGGTGGTTAGAAAATTTCTTTGCGAAACTGCGAATGAGAAATTTGATTTTATGGGATGCTTTTATGTCCCATTTTGATACATACGTCTTCGATCGTAAGCTCGTTAATATTAATTCAAGATATGCCAAATATCTCTATTATCGAGAACTATTCACTCTGAAATGTGCTGATGTTACTATTCTTGACACCAATGCGCATATTGACAATTTTAAGGATATTTATCCCACACATAAGGGAAAGTATGGCCGGGTTTTTGTAGGAGCAGATGATGCGGTTGCTTACCCCCAAAAAATAGAAAAGAATTCGGACAAATTCATTGTTTTTTTCATTGGTTCCTATATCCCATTACATGGTATTGAATATATTATAGAAGCGGCTAAGGAATTAGAAGATGATAAGGAAATCCTTTTTGTATTAGTAGGAACGGGGCAAACTTACGAATTAATTCAAAAAAAAGCTAGAAATTTTAACTTATCTAATGTGAATTTTATTCCATCGGTTCCTTATCCTGAGGCAATTAAACTTACGAATCAGGCTGATATTTGCTTAGGAATTTTCGGGACATCAAGGAAAGCGAAAAGCGTGATTCCTAGCAAGGTATATGATGCACTAGCAACTGCAAAACCGATAGTTACAGGAGATTCACCCGCAAGCCGTGAGCTATTAAAAAATGAGGAAAATTCTATTTTATGTGAGATGGCAAATGGTAAGGCAATAGCAAATGCGATTAGATTGTTAAAGGAAGATAAAAAATTAAGAGAAAAGATAGCCTCAAATGGTTACAAACTTTTTAAAGAGCAATTAACCCCCAAACATATTGGGCATTCAATAATAGAAATCATCAATAATTATCAATACTGAACTGATATGATATTTTCTTCCTTGAATCTTACTTAACTGATGATTTTGCTTATCTGCCTTAGTATTTTTCTTACAACTACACTAATTAAATTCTTCCCAAGGGGTGTGAAATAAATTTTAAGGCTTTTTAAGTAAATAGAAAACCGCCATTTTGGAAAATAATGATTGCTTCTTACAAGTTTATTTTCAAAATAAGGCATTTTTTGAAAAAAGGATATCAAATAGCCCAAAATAATTTGAATAGATAGTTTTAAATCGAATTTTAAAAAGGTTTTTAGAGTTTTTGATGAAAATTTTGAGGGGAGAAATTGTTTTAGATAACCAACAATTAAGAGCCTATAATATAATTCAATATAGCAGAGTAATCTATAATCTTTTTTAATCTTCGAGTTTAAATCATGGTATTGCTTTTTTAAAATGATAATTTTATCTTTTTGATATTGCTGTTTTGGAATCGATAAATAAAGGTTTTCCAAATGTTTCCGATATGAAAACAGAGGTTTGTCAATATAAATAGTAGTATAATTAAACGCTATTCGCAACCACATGTCATGATCAGGCAAAAAGACCAAGTTTGGGTCAAAATTTCCAACTTTCTGGTAGCACTCTTTTTTAATTAAAACCCCGGAAGCACTTGGAAGATTGTACGGGATTAGCAGTTCGAAGAAACTTGTCCCCTTGAAAATTAATCCACGGTTCAATCTTCTATCAATCCCAATTATTTCATTATTTTCATTAATAATTTGGGGATAAGAAAAAATTAACCCTGCATCCGGATAAGTTTTTATTATTTTTAAATAATATTTAAAAAGATCCGGGGAAACTGAGTCATCAGAATGAACGATAATAATATATTTACCTGAAGCTAATTCTATACATCGATTCCAGTTTTTGACCATCCCTAAATTCTCGGAATTCTGAAAAAATTTTAGTCTTTCATATTTAGCCTTTTTTAATAATTCACATGTATTATCTGTTGAATGATTATCGACTACAATTATTTCATGTGATTGGATTGGCAATTTAATCAAAATATCGAGAAGGCTCTCTAAATATTTAGCTCGATTATAGGTCGGAATACATATACTAATCATTATTTCATTTATAGGAGAATTTCTATTTATTTTAGACATTTTAGCATCTTGATCTTATTGGTAATTCTTATTAATAATTTTTATTATAAAGATAAATGAGAATTTTCAAAATCTTTGAAAAAAATCCAATGTGGTGCTTTTTTGAAAATTTTAGATTTAAACGAGAACGAACTCAAACAAGCTATTAAAAACGGGAAAGTAGTTATCGCTATATACGGTGCAGGAAAAGTGGGATTGCCGATCGCTGTGGTTTTTGCAGAATTAGGCGCGAATGTGATAGCAGTAGATGTAAACGAGGAAGTAGTTAAAGCTATAAATAATGGAGAGAATCCCGTAAAAAATGAGGCTGAAATGGATGAAAAATTTGCTAAATGTATAAAAAATCGAAATTTAAAGGCATCTACCGATTTATTAAAGTCTGCGAAGATGGCAGATATTATAATTGTCATCGTACCTACTATTTTGGACGAAAGTAAATCATTAAATGTAAATCCTTTAATGACTGCATTTGAAAATATAGGGTTGGGACTGACACGAGGATCTTTAGTTATTTTAGAAAGCACCGTTCCTCCAAACTTCATGGAGCGAAATATCAAACCCATTTTAGAGCAAAAGTCCAAATTAAAAGCAGGTATTGATTTTGGATTAGGCTTTAGTCCAGAGAGAGTGTTTTCGGGAAGAATAATACCTGATTTAGTTTATCGATATCCAAAAATCGTGAGTGGAATCAATCAAAAGACCACAGATGTAATGGCCACCATTTATGGCATGATTGCGCAGAAAGGTGTAATTAAGCTAAGTAATATGCGGACAGCTGAAGCGATGAAAATCTTTGAAGGAATATATCGTGACGTAAATATAGCATTAGCAAATGAATTAGCCTTAATTGCAGAAAAATTGAACATTGATATTATAGAACTCATTGAAGCTGCTAATACCCAGCCGTTTTCTAATATTCTAATTCCAGGAGCAGGAGTAGGCGGTCACTGTATTCCAGTTTATCCCTATTTTTTACTTAATCTTCAGGATTTGAAAGGATTAGAGATGAAACTAACCAGAACGGCAAGGCAGATAAATGAATATATGCCGTTCCATATGGTTGAACTTTTAGAAGACGGGATGAAAGATTTGAATAAAACCTACCAAAATGTTAATATAACAATAATGGGGTTAGCATTTCGTGGTGATGTGAAAGAATATAGAAATGCTCCTACACTTTCAGTGGTGAATTATTTAAAAAGTAAAGTTAATAATTTAAAATGTTTTGATCCATTGTTTTCAACTGAGGAAATTTTTACGATTTTAGGAATTCAAGGAGTAAATTCGTTGGAAAATGCATTTATTGATGCAGATTGCCTCATTTTTCTAACAGACCATTCTCTATTTAAAACATTAGATTTAAAGAAATTAGTTAAAAAGATGAGAGCGCCTGGGTTATTGGTTGATGGAAGACATATTTTTAACCCGAAAAATGTGATAGAACTAGGCCTTCATTATAAAGGCGTTGGAAGGGTGATTAAAGCTTGAAAGAAAATGTAATAGATGATTCTGCCCGAATTGATGATAGAGTAATTCTTGCGAGCGGTTGTTTGATTGGAGCGCATTCGATTTTAATGGGAAAAATCGAACTAGGTAGTAAAGTCTGTATTGCGAATAATTCAGTGCTTTATGGCCCCTTAAAAATTGGAGATTCAACCTATATAGGTGATAATGTTATAATCGGTCATCCGACACGTGATCCTCTCAAGAAATTCATGGAAACGCAGGATAGAGAAGATCTCTTAGTATCAGACGGTTGTGTGATTGGTAAAGAATCCGTTGTACGATCAGGCTGCGTTATTTATACCGATACTAAAATTGGTACTCAGGTTAAATTCGGTCATAATTGTCTCATTAGAGAATTTACAGAAATTGGGGATCTCACAAACGTGGGGACAAATACTGTCATTGAGGGACAGTCAAAGATCGGCTCCCATATCTCAATTCAAAGCAGTGTATTCATTCCGCTGTATTCAACTGTAGAAGATCAAGTATTCTTAGGACCTAACTGTAAATTGACAAATGACAAATATGTGGATAGAAAACCATGTCAATTGAAAGGTCCTATAATCAAGAAAAAAGCGAGTATTGGGGCTAATGCCGTGATAATGCCAGGTATTACTGTCGGTGAAGGTGCGATAATAGGAGCTAGCGCAGTGGTGACAAAAAATGTTCCGCCATATACAATTTGGATGGGTATTCCAGCTAAACTTTATAAAAAAGTTCCAAGTGATTGGAATAAAAAGTGAACTTAAATAGATTTTGTGCTAATTTCCCCAGATAAGCCGCCTAAATAAAGAAACTTAAAATCCGCAGCTGTTTTTTCTATCAATTGGATATTAGGAGTTGTTGAAATGATTTCTATACCTTTTTGTCTAATTAGGAGTCCGAGATTCTGAATATTTTCAGGATTTCGGAATTCAATAGTTCCATTATTTGGATTAATTAATATTTGAAATCTATTCCGACCCTGCCACCATTTTGCGACTTCTGCCCCGCTTGCAATATAAACCGATTGATCTACAAGTAAGTTTAAAATATCCCCGTAAATGCGTCCTCCATGCATCCTTAATACGTTATTGTGCCATAGTATTGTTAAAAGCCCATAATTTTGCTTAATAATATCCCGAATTTGTTGAATTATTTGTAAAGCAGTTGCTTCTGTCAGTTTAAGACCAGTCCAAACCGCGGCGTCCATTATTATTAAGGGTAATTCTATAAGTGGAAGCGGGTTTAAATCACGATCGGGGGGAAAAAAGGGGAGCGCCATGCCAATTTTAAACCCAATTTTATCATTAAACCCAACGGTAGTATCGTAGAGAATTTTGGCTTCATTTTGTGTTATCCAGGTGTTGGGAAACTCGAATTTCAAGAAATGCTGGCGTATTCCATATACCGGCTTCTCAATTATTTTTTCTAATTTTTCTTTCTCATCTTTTAATTTGATGGCATCATTATGTGTTCCAAAGCCTCCATGTAATCCAATATCTTTGTTATTTTGTTTCAAAATTTGAAGGTCTTTGGCTATTTTTTTGAAATCATATTCGTCGGTTAAGAAATAGAAAGAAGAACTAGCACCGTATTTCTTTTCTAGTTTCGTATATAATTTTAAATCATTGTAGGGATTCGATATTCCAAGAAGAGCTTTTAGCACTGTTGATTTGGAGAATCGCTTGCGTATTTTCCAGATATGGTGTTTCGACTCAGATATTTTATCAACGTCATGGGATATACAAACGGCAAATTCCTTCCAATTTGGCCAGTACCATTTTCTGACATAGGGAACATTATCGGGTAAATGCTGGTGTAAGTCCATTTCAATGTCTTTTATTAGAAGATTGACTTTAGGGGAAAGAGGTTCGCGTGTAGTTTCTTCGATCATATCGCCGGTTAAAAATTTGGCAATTAATTCAAATTTTGCATCGTAACCATGGATAAAAGATCGGTAAAAATCGGAGAGTCCGAGAGTTGTTAATACTATTTCGGATCCGTATTCGCGTAAATTCATAAGGAATCACATTTTAATGATGGTTTTAAATATATTGAAGGAGGTCGGATAATGATTGAATAACAATGGTTCCATCCAATGGATCGAACTTTCTGCGTATTAAAATGCAATTGATACCGATTTTTCGAGATTCCTGCAAGTCATTTAATCGATCGCCAACAAATAAGACTTCATCTTTTGGTATCTTAAGGGAGTTCAGGACCAATTCCAGCTGCTGGCTTCGTAAATGTGAATTTTCTCTGGTAATAATCGGATTAAAAAAATGGGTCATAGAAAGTTTTCGGAGGACTAACGCAGTTGTTTTTTGCCCTTGAAGGGTGACTAAGGCTAACCTATAATTTTTACCTCTGATCTCATTCAGTACTGAAATAGTCTCCGGGAAAATTTGCAAGTTAGTAATACTTTCCTTCTCCACTCGGTCAATTATAGTCCATGCTTTTTTTCTTAATTTTTGATTTTCTTTAGTATAGGAAATTACAGATTCTAACAGAGGGCCGGATTCTAATTTCGCCCCAAGGAGGTCCTGAAGTTCTGCAATTAACTTATCAATCTTCAGGTTGAGATTTACTAAGGTGCCATCCAAATCAAAAATAAGGGTATTCATCATAGTATACGTTCCTTCCAGCCATCCTCACGCCACAAGAGAGCACCTGCATCGATGTGTCGTATAAGATAGATATCGGGAGGATAAAGATCGGATTTTGGGATTGTCTCTTCTGGTAACGAATCATTATAGGCGATATTTACATAGAGATACGATAGATTTGCATACCAAGGCAGTTTGAGAGATTTCACCGCAGCGTAGGACCACAAAGAGCCAGAGGTATGAAACTTACCAACATTCACTTCAGTGATACAGGGGAGACCATTAGAATTTTCTTTCAGGTCTATACAATAGAAGCCATGAGGAGTTGGATCGAGAGCCTTCACGGCTTTTTCAGAGATTTCATTTACTTTTTGATCATGGACGGTCCTTGCGACTGTGGGCGTCCCAGTAATGCCGCTGGGGGAAATATTTTTAAAAATGTACTCAAGCCGCTCCCTAGCATACGAGGTCACCAATTTTCCTTTATACCACAAACTGTCCCAGGCAAGATCGCGACCGGGTAGATATTCCTGGATCATAAAATCGTTCCATTTGGCAACCCCTTTTGCAATCCAGATTTTAGCCCACATGACAGCTTCTTCAGTCGTATTACAGGGAAGACTGTATTTGCCTCCAGCACCCACGCGCGCCCGAATCCAGAGGGGGGTTGAGTTGATTTCATTAAAAGCGGTTATGATAGTTTCTTCATTTTCCAAAATAAATGTTTTAGGAACAGGAACATTAGCCTTCAACATTTTTCCAGCGGTACTAGCTTTATCCTGCCCTATTTCATAAGCTTTTCTATTCGGTAGATAGATTTTCCCTGGAATTTCATTTCTATGGCTTGCGATAACGTAGGCTTCACTTTCAGGCTGAGGATGAAGAAAATCCAATTGATGATCACACATGATTTGACTAACGGTACTTATAAACGTGGGGTCACTATGCCGAGGAGTACGGAAACTTATATCTAAATCTGGAAAATTGATATAATAGATGTTGAAATCAGTCCCTGCGATGAAGATCTTTTCGGGTGCAGCGCGGATGGCACGTACAAAATTTACTCCTGCCACTCCACCGGCACCAGTTACTAGGATACGTTTCATTCTGGCGCCCCATTCTGAGTTTCATCAGGCAGCCCGTAGTATTTCTTAATTGCACGCCAGAAATACGTGCGCACCGATCGATTCCACAAGTATAACCAAATGAGGACATAAATACCCGCTATGATGACTTTTACGATGCTCGTAACAAAATCAATGAAAGCAGCGGGAAAATAATTAATTAGAGTGGGAATCGCTTGCATTGGTCCGATGTATACTTTTAAAAATAGAATTCCAATGAGTAGGAGAACCCAGATGATGCTGATAATCAATAGAAGACCTAGATTTCTACGAAGATCAGCCAATAATAACTTCAGCTTAGTGAAAATATCAGTAATTATTTTCATTATTTAACCTCATAAAGTAAATTTTATATAATCAGTTAAAATTAGCGTAATAATGGCCAAAACCCCACAGAAGATGGTTAATGATGTGAAATTTCGTGCAATTTCAGGTTCTTTTAGCGGTTTTTTTGCCATAATAATTCGCATTAGGGTCAGCGGAGCTTTGTTATCAGTACTAGCGGCGATAGTTCCATCAGATTTCACGATAGAAGGGCGGGATTTATGTTTCTTTCCTTCAACAAAACCTCGAACACTCGCTAGAATTTGAAAGGCATTAATTATTAAGGGCATTGCAACCACAATTGTAACAACCTCCAAGCCGCCCATTATAGCAATTGCCCCTAGAGCAGCGCCAATCGCCAAACTTCCTACATCGCCTGAAAATACTTTTGCGGGAAAGCGATTGTATTTATAGAAAATAAGCATTACTCCAAACATAATGGCAGATAATAGGACACCTACTTCACTCACTGGTTGTTTTAAAAGAGAGCAGATTAGAAGCACCCCGAAAATAATCACACAGGGACCGGACATTGACCCATTTACAACATCAATCATATTAACAGCATTAGCTGCCATAGCAATTCCAATAGGAACCAGAATCCAATAGAGATAATCAATATTAAATCCTTGTCCCACCAAAGGAAAATCAGGCCAAGGATAAAAAATTTGATTAAGATAGACAAAATTAGCAATTAGTAAAGGGATACTTGCGCCAGCAACTAAAAGCGGTTTCATTTTGGACCCGAGTCCATATAGATCATCAATAAGCCCAATAATTCCAGCTATGCCCACCACTCCCATAAATACTATTATTTGAATTCTAACTATAACTAGATCAGTAAATATTATTGGAAGGACCGCAACTGTGCAAGCAACAATTAAGATGCTAATTCCCCCCATTTCGGCTACTTCAGGTTTATCTAACTTATGCACATCTATTCCAATTTTGCCCTTCGCTCTTAATTCTTTAATAAGCCACGGTTGAATTATGCGCATTAACACTATTGAGACAATTATAAGGATAACTGCCCAAAAACAAATCCAAATAGGTTCCATTTCAAACACCTTTATTGTAAGTTAAAATAAAATTTAGGACCTTATATTTTTTTTATTATTGGTGCATTCAAGTTAGTTATGATAGAAAATTATTAATGAACATATTTTAATAATCCATTCAAATATTTTAATTTAAAACTTCTGAAATCAAGATAAATAAGAGGAAGACTTATGAAACCATTATTGTTGGACATTCTGGCTTGTCCTATATGCAAATTTTATCCCTTAAAATTGTACATCCTAAAATGGGAAACAGCGGAAACTAAATTTTCGAATATCTTAGAAGCGACCCGTAAAAAAGACATTGCTTTTCTGGTAAAATCAACAAAAATAAGGCGGGGCAAAGATCGGATAGACGATGCAGTAATCATAAAGAAAGATGGAAAAGTGCTTTTGAAAGACGAAATGGTTCGAAAGGAGACAAATATTATAGAATATTTTAATGAAGTTGAGTCCAAACTGGAGAATTTTAAAGTAATTGAAGACTATTCTGATGAAAAGTTTTCATCATGTCTGGATTATTTAAAAAATGAAGTTATAACGCATATGACTAATGCAAAGGCAAAAATCCAAGGTAAAAAAATTGAAAATATTCCCTTAGAAACTCAAAATCAAATAATAACGGAAATAATTTCCGAAATCTATTTGTTGAATTGGTATCTCCAATTTGCAGAGATTGAGGAGGGCGCAATTTTTTGTGAAAAATGTGCTCGCTGGTACCCTATTACAGAAACGATTCCCCAGATGCTCCCTGATGATTTACGCGAAGCGGAAGCTGAGATATCATTTCTTAGAAATTGGAAAGCTAAACTTCCGCAAAAAATAATCGAAGAGGGAAAGCCTTTCAATCTCAAATAAAAAAGGAAGGAAGTAGCCCGGCCCGGATTCGAATTCCCCAATTATTATTCGTAAATAATAATTACCAGGGTCGCGGGGTCTCTTCGATGGAATCTCCAAAGCCCCATATGCTTGACCGTTGAGCCGTAGTGACTCATGATCACTACGTCTACACCACCGGGCTATTTTTAAGTAATTTGTGGTATGGAATTTTAAAAGATTTTCGATGGTTTAAAGATCGCTAGTTATCCATTCCTAACGAATTCATTTCATTGATCTGAGATAACTTGAATTGCCTCAGCTTCACATTGAATTTCACAGGCTTTGCAATCCAGACATTCGGTTGGATTTATAACCTTTGTTTTTTTCGTTTCTTCATCTAATTCATAGACTAGTACGGGACATGCATCAATGCACGTTCCACACCCAGAGCATTTTTCAAAATCAACGATTATTTTTGGCATTTTCTGCATCGTTCTGTTCTTTTCATAAATTCTTAATTTTAAATAACATTAAATTGAAGGAATATCTATTTAAGAGAGGATTTCACGAAGCTCGAAGAGTAATTTATCGAGTCTGGTTTTAGCTTTCTTATGGCGATTTATTAAGTCATCAGATAATTTCTGATATGCAACGATGCTAATCTTTTTCCGGAGATAACGCTGCTCCAAATTATATAATCCATCTGTCGTACTTTGCCGTTCAGCCTCACTGATTTCGAACTCATTGACAATTTGAGCGAATCGGCCGCCCGCATCTTTTAATGTTATCTTGAGGTCATCGATGTCTTTATTTAATTCAAAAATTCTCTTCTCTTTATTCTTAAGTTCATTCCGGTAATCTCGTTTCTTTATCTTTCGTCGTTTCATATCCTCCTCTAATTGTTCAATCTCCGAAACTAAAGCGACCTTCTCTTCGCAAAGTGAGCAGAATTCGAGCAGGATTGGCGTAGGAACAACAGATTTTCGTTCAATTAACCGTTCCTTTGAAGGAAGAAGCCGTTTAACTATGACATATCCAGTACAAATTGATCCAAGAATTAAGAGCAGTAGCAGTGGACGTGAGAGAATATCAATATATGAATTTGAAACATCAATTTCCAGTTCAACTATTTTTGAATTATAGGGAGTGACATCGGTTTCGTTAAACCCTATTATAATTTCATTACTTCCAGAAGAAAAGTAATCAGCCGAAGGGAGAACTTTATTTAAAGATGTATCTTTCGGTAAAATTATAGTAATAGCGAAATCGTCTATCACGGCGTTGCAGTCCCCGAAGAAGATATTTAAATCAATTTTCAGTTTATCGCCATTTTGGGTCATATAGTTAGATAAAGGAAGGCGATAAGTAATCCAAAAAGTGGCGCTTTCGTGGTATAGCAATGTATAACGACTGGCATCAAAATCCACTGTCACACTTTTGGTTGTTTTACCCGAAACAGAAAAAGTTAGTCCTCCAAATTTATCGAAAACGTATACATTTTCAGTATCGGACGTAAGATTGAAGGTAAATTTATTGACTCGAAAGTTCCCATAAGGACCAAAGTGCTCGATCTCGCGCTCTTCGGAAATGTAGAGATATCCCCAAGGGTCGATGCGGATCTCCCTCTTCATAATAGGATATTTAATAGCGGAAAGAGTGTAATCGTACCCTGAAGGTTCTGTTAGATTAAAGCGAGAGTTATAGGAAATATCATTGTTTTTAGAAACATTAACGTTTCTTTCTAACACTAATTGAGAAAAATATCCGCTGCCTGAATTATATACAGTTACTCTTGGATCACAAGTAACCGTTACATTGCATTTTTGAATATAATAAGGGGAGGTCGGGAATCTATAGAAGTAGAAGTTGATGTGCCCTTCCACGCCATCTACAGATGTATCGGGATAATCAGTGGTCATCCCACTAAAGGCCATCTCATTTGTGATTGTAACATTTTTTCCACTTAGTAATGGCGCATTTAAGTAGAGCCGCCATCGAATAAAACTACTCCCATCGTAGGGGAGCTTTTCAAAAGATAATTGCTCAGAATTTGCGTCATACAATTGAAAATATGCGAGATTTAATGAAAATGCGGACGGGACTTCAAACAGGAAAGAAGAAACAGGGTCGGATCCTGTATTCGTGAAAACATATCGATCCGTCACTTTGAAAATTTTATTATAGTCAATATGGATTGTTCTTTGTACAGAAGTAACTTCAACCGTTTCAGTTGTTGAAGAAGCGGGCTGTATCAAGAAGCCCGCTAGAAGAAATACAACTAAACATATGAGCAATAACTTCTTTTTCAATTAATTGACCTCTAATGCTTCAGCGATTCCTTGAGCCTCTGTACCATAAATATGGCATTTAGATAAAGTACTTTTGGTGCAATTCATTTAAATTTTTTTCAATTTAGGAAAATCTTGAAATAAGTAATAAAAAAGGAATTAAACCACAATTAAAGGTTTGTCTTTTGGTAATAAATCTATTATCAGGAAAAAAAAGATAAATTAAATATTATTTAACCTTATGAAAGGAGTTAAAATGCAGATATTGCTTTTATTTAAAGATTGCGCTAAATAAAGCGCTGGCTGGACCGAATACTTGAATATTTCCCGTGAAATTTTTTACATCTTCTTCAAAATTCTTTTCAAACTGTTTGAGAAACTCTTGTAACCGGGTAATCACGAAATTGTTTGGTGTCCCACGCAAAATGAGGACTGTCCGAACATAATTTCCTGTTTCAATCTGGAATTGATAATTTTCATAAGTGAGTGTTTTCATCGATGTTTCTGTTTCAGAAATTTCCGTTCCAAAACTCTGCAGGGCGTGTAAAAATCCACCAACAAGATCTGGATTGATGTGTAAGTCCCCAAAACTCTTTTCAAAAAAGGAGATTCCACTTTTCTTATCCAAAATTAATAAATATGAGAGGATCCCTATTCCATACATTTTTTCGTGTTCTTTTATTTTTTCGTTTATTAGATGCAATCCTGTATTTAATTCTCCTGAAATTTGGTTAATGTCATCGAATGTTTCTTGATAGGTATTTACATAATATTGAATCATCTCAGATGCTTTATGCAACCAGTTTAAGAATTTAAATTGAAGTCCAATTTCAATTTGCTCTTTAGGAGTCGAATCGGGTTGATAAAGTGCTATCAGGTTTGAGGATGTTTCTTTTATTGAAGAAGTTAAGGGAGAATCGGAGAATAAATCTTCTAATAACTGCTGCAAATTCGTGAGGTATTTGGTAATTTCTGAAACCAGTTTAGAATCCTTTAACAGGGAGAAAAGTCCTTCAATAACAGTACTTGCTTTCATCAATACCAAAATTTTTTGGGTGACGTCTTCAGTTTTTTGAACCATTTTATAGGAAATCTGTAGTGCTATATTAATGAGATTCGTAATGTAGGCTATGAAACCTGTGGTTTGTTTGAGATCATCTGCCCAAATGTCAAGTTGGATATCAGGATTTATAACACTTACTTTTACTACCATATTTTGACCGGTTACCTTTACTTGCCCCGAATACCAACAGTATTTCTGGTCTGAATTGACTGATACCTCCGTTAAATCCAAAGCGCCTACTTGTTCGCGTCCAATTCGGAATGCTTCCTCATCTGAGATGCTTTGATAAGTTATCTTACCTGTTCCTCGCTTCAAATTTTTAATCCACTCATTGACTTCGGCCTGACTCGCCATTTGCGGCTGAACAAGAGGACATTTTATGCTAATTTCCTTGGGATTGATTGGGATCGTATGGATTTTCCCATACGCATCTTCATAAGTCATTCCCCCAAAAACCTTCGAAGTACCACACGTTAAAGGGGTCAACATAAAATCCATGCCCCGGGTAGTCTCAGGAGGGAGATTTGCAACATTCTGTTGGGGTACATCTACAATAAATTGTTCCGAGGGATTGAGATTGATCGCAATATTGTGAATCGCCATATCTGTAAGATTCCGAACTGCCACTTTAAATCGAATATTTCCTCCAACATAATCGTATTCTCTTTTGATTTCCACTACATCTTCGTGTTCTTCGTGATCTGAGGAAGCATAATAGGTTGTTGTGCCTTTTTTAATTTTCTTTATGACGCCGCCCTCTACCAGTTGGTCCAAGTGAGATTGCAGGGTGGAATAGGGTATCTGGAG
>Ga0315277_10001053_pt1 | contig 41245 bp, 31 predicted proteins | sample YL17G05_15_MG_FD_203695 | JGI IMG/M metagenome (GOLD analysis project Ga0315277, IMG submission 203695) | Sediment microbial communities from Yellowstone Lake, YNP, Wyoming, USA - YL17G05_15 | ecosystem: Environmental > Aquatic > Freshwater > Lake > Sediment | place: USA: Wyoming | collected... | reverse complement strand
ACCACATCAATAAATTCTTTATAAGATTCATCCATTACTCGTTCCACTGCCATCACTTCGACCGAAGTTAATTTCCTTATCCCCGCCAGCATATCGGCGTGGCTTCCTTCTTTAATCACTTCCGCCGTCACTCCCGTCTTTTTCATCAACTCCTGAAAGACCGGGAAATAGCCCAGTACGCCGATGCTCCCGGTGATGGTCGAAGGATCGGCTACGATCTTATCGGCTCCCATTGCTACGTAATAGCCGCCGGAAGCGGCAATACTGCCGAAGGAAGCAATGATTATTTTATTCTTCTGCCTTGCATACTGGAGCGCCCGATAAATTTCCCCGGCCGCGATCGCCGATCCGCCCGGGCTATCGATGCGCAGGATGATCGCTTTCACCAAAAGGTCATCGCTGGCCTTGCGGATATCGCCGGCAATTTTATCCGATCCCACATAACTCCCTCCGAAAATAATGTTCTGCAGGCTGGGTCCGGTAACAATCTCTCCATTGATCTCGATCACCGCCACTCCAAAAAACTGGGTAAAAAACGCATCCTCGGGCTCGATCAATCTGGGCTCAACCAATTGGGCTTCTTCTTTGTAGCCGGCAATTTCGGCCGCCAGGGCGCGCGCATCGCTGAGATAACCAACCTTATCGATCAACCCCATTTTCTCCGCCAGGCGGGCCGGGAAAATCATGCCGTCGCCGATTTCTTTAATTTTTTCAATTTTGATCTTGCGGCTCTCCGAAATATCGGTTAGCATCTGCCGGTACAGATCCGCCACCAGCCCTTCTATCATCATTTTCTGTTCTTTGCTCATCTTCGGCGAAAGCCAGTCAAAAACGGTCTTATATTTGCCGCGCGAGAGAATCTGCCACTCGATCCCTAATTTCTCAAACAAACCGGCAAAACGATAAATTTCTATGCTCTTACCGAAACCACCAATGGCAGAACCAGGAGCGGCCACGATCCTGTCCGCCACCGAAGCTAAATAATATTCATCTCCCAGCGCCGAGCCTTCAACGTAAGCCACGATCTTTTTCCCTTTTTCTTTGGCTCGAACTAGCTCCGCGCGTATTTCCTGCACCACCGCCATCCCGCCCAATCCGCCTTCGAACCCTCCGATCCTGAGAAAGATTCCATCAATAGCTGCGTCTTTTCCTGCGGCCCGGATGTTTTCCAAAATGGAATCTAATCCCGGGCGCAGTCCTCCGAAGAAACTGTATTCGGTCAATCCGCTCTTGATCGCTCCGCTGATATCGATCAGTGCAAATTCTTTGGGCTTGATCAGAGAAAAAGGCCTTTCCTTTTCGGGCAGGATTTCGAAGCCGGCTTCGAAACGCTGGAGATTTTTACCGTCATTCGGAAAAAGAACTGCGTAATCCAGAGAGAAGGCGGCAAAATCCAGCGAAACCCCCGCCGTCACCTCCCCCCGGTCGATTCCGGTGCGTAGAGCCAAGCCTTTAACCAGATTTGATTCAATCCCGGCATGGCCGTAAGTCAGTCCCGATTTATATATTTCAGCGTCGGCCGCTAAAATTATCTGCCCACCCAAAGCTTTATAGCTTAATCCAAATCGACCGGAGGACGGGACAATTCGCGATTTTGTGGTCAAAACATCCTGCGCCACCATGCCCAGCTTAAGTTGTGGCGTTATGCGCATTAAAAACCCGATATCCGCTGTCCAGCCGCTATTCTTTATTCCCGAGATATTCCACTCCAAACCTTTATAATTGGTTCCCCAGTTTAGCCAGCCAGAGCGATTGCCGAATCCAAAAGCGGATAAATTAATTTCATCTCCGTTGGGATTTTTAACGCTTGCCTCTGAATAGCCGAGGAATCCCAATTTAAGCAAGCTAAAATTAAATTGATTATTAATCTGTTGCGAATCCAAACTGCCATAAGTGTAACCAATCCCGGTTTCGGCTAACCCCGCCGGGTTGTAATAAATAGCACTGGCATTGGTGGCTAAAGCAGAATAAGCCCCTCCCATCCCTGCCGCCCGCACCCCGATACCGCGCTTGAGCATCAGATCACCCAGATCTTCAGCAAGGGCTACCTGCCCGACCAGAAGGAGCAACCAACTAACAACTAACCATTTCCTCATGTTATACTATATTATATATGGTTCGCGTTCGTTTTGCACCTTCTCCGACCGGAGCGCTGCATATCGGCGGCGCGCGCACCGCTTTATTTAACTGGCTTTTTGCCCGCGGTCAGGAAGGGAAATTTATCCTTCGCATCGAGGATACAGACCGTGAACGCTCCACCCTCGAAGCCAATAAAGCTATTTTTAACGGATTGGAGTGGTTAGGCCTGGACTGGGATGAAGGGCCAAATGTAGGAGGCCAACACGGTCCTTATTATCAGACAGAAAGAGTGGAAATCCATCAAAAGCATGCCTATCAACTGCTTAAGGAGGGAAAAGCCTATTATTGTTTTTGCACTCCCGAGGAATTAGCAAAAAGAAGGGCAGAAGCCGAAGCCCGTCACGAAGCTCCTCGCTATGACGGCACTTGCCGAAAATTGTCAGAGGAAGAAATAAAAAGAAAAGCTGAAAGCGGTATGCCAAAGGTGATTCGTTTCCTGCTTCCGCCCGTGGGAGATACCACGGTGGAAGATATTGTCCGCGGTAAAGTCGTATTCAAAAATGAACTTTTGGACGATTTCGTGATTTTAAAGTCGGATGGCTTTCCGACTTATAACTTTGCTTGTGTAGTAGATGATCGCCTTATGGAAATAACGCATGTCATCCGCGGAGATGACCACCTTTCCAATACTCCGCGACAGATTTTACTTTATCAGGCATTTGGCTGGGAGCTGCCTAAATTCGCGCATATCCCCATGATTCTGGGAAAAGACAAAGCCCGGATGTCGAAGCGGCATGGTGCGACTTCCGTCATTGCTTATCGGGACATTGGCTACCTTCCGGAAGCTATGCTTAACTACATTGCCAAGCTGGGATGGGGCTGCGGGGATCAGGAAATTTTTTCGAGGGAGGAGCTGATCGAAAAGTTTTCGCTCGAAGGAGTCAATAAAAACCCCGCCGTCTTTGATACGGAAAAATTAAACTGGCTCAACGGCCAGTATATTCGAAAAATCCTGCCGGAAAGGCTGGTTGATTTGTGTGAACCGCTGCTGATCGAAGCTTATGGGACTCATGATTATCAATATATTTCAAAAATCGTAAAAGTTTTCCATGATCGCCTGGTTTTGATCCCGGACATCGTCCCCTTATCCACCTATTTCTTTAAAGACGACTTTGAATACGATCCGCAGGGAGTGGAAAAATATTTTAAGCAAGAAAATGCAAAAAAAATACTTGAGGCTCTTAAAGAACGTCTGAAAAACACTGAACCATTTGTGAAAGAAAAGATTGAGCCGGTTTTCAAAGACTTAGCCAAGGAAATGAACGTCAAGCTCGGGATTATAATCCATCCTTGCCGACTGGCCTTAACCGGAAGGATTGAAACCCCACCCATGTATGATGTGGTTGAGATTTTGGGGAAAGGGAAAGCAATAGAACGTCTTTCTAAAATCATTTCCACTTTATTGTAATGTCAAAAGTCTCTATCATCAAATGCGAGGACTACGAACCATCGCGCGTTAATGAAGCGGTTCATCAAAGCCTGGAACTTATCGGCGGACTGCAAACTATCGTCAAATCGGGACAAAGGGTTCTCCTCAAGGTAAATGCCCTTATGGGGATCGAGCCGGAAGCCGCTGTTACTACCCACCCGGCTGTGGTTGCGGCGGTGGTGAAAGAAGTTAAAAAACTCGGAGCCAAGCCTCTCGTAGGAGATAGCCCGGGAAATGCTCTGGCTAATATGCTCCAGATCCTGGAGCATACAGGCATCAAAAAGGCAGTCGAAGCAGCCGGCGGAGAAATCATCAAGTTTCAGGAAGCGGGAGTGGCTGAATTCCCTAGCCCATCAAATAATAAACGAATAAAAATAATTCATCTCTCCCGGACAGCCATGGAAGCAGATGTAATTATAAATCTCCCCAAGCTTAAAACTCACAATTTTACCCTTTATACCGGGGCGATCAAAAATCTTTTTGGCTGCGTTCCCGGTTTCAATAAATCTAAATATCATTTAATGGCGCCGCGCCCTTCCGCTTTTGCCGAATCATTAGTAGACATCTTACAAATCACAAAACCAAAATTAAATATTATGGATGCGATTGTCGGCATGGAGGGGAACGGACCTTCCGCCGGCGACAAAAGAACCCTGGGGGCAATTATGGCCTCCGCCGACGCGGTGGCATTGGATGCGGTTTGCTCAGTTGCCATTGGCTATAAACCATTCGATATTGATACTATTAAAATCGCAAATAAAAGAAATTTGGGCGAAGGAATGATCAAGAAGCTCGAAATGGTTGGAACTCCGCTATCAGAAATTACCCAAAAAGATTGGAAACATCCCATTAGCATACAACAATTAACTAAATACTTGCCTGGATTCATAGATAGGTTGTCTCGTCCTTTCTCTCGCTTTATAAGAATCGATCCGGTCATTATTCAGGAACTCTGTAAAAAATGCCTTATCTGTGTTAATAATTGTCCTGCGAAAACCATCCATTATAAAAATGGAAAGGTTGAAATAGACTTGAAGCATTGTATCATGTGCTTTTGTTGTCATGAGCTCTGCCCGTATAAATCCATAAAACTTGAAAAATCCTGGCTGGTTAAAAGATTAGGGCTGGGACAGGAAGAAAGTTTTTAAATATTTACTTCCTTACCATGGTCCCAATACCATGGTCGGTGAAAAGCTCGAGCAGGATGGCGTGGGGGATTCTTCCGTCGAGAATATGGACCGTTTTTACTCCCTTTTTCAGCGCATACAAACCGGATTTGACTTTAGGAATCATGCCGCCGGAAATGGCGCCGGTTTTGATCATTTTTCCGATTCGATAAGAATTTACTTCGGAAATCAATTTTCCCTTGTTATCCAAAACTCCCAGCACATCCGTTAAAAGAATAAGCTTTTCGGCTTTCAAATAGGCGGCAATAGCCGCGGCTGCTTTATCGGCATTAATGTTATAGACTTCCCCTCGTTTTCCCACCCCGATCGAAGTCAAAACCGGAATATAACCGAGCTTCATCCACTTATTTAAGTAACGATAGCGGATGCCACCAACCTGCCCGGTGAAGCCAAGATCGATCTTGTTTCCCTGCTCGTCTCTTTTCCAATATTTAAAGGCTTTGATAACCCTTCCCTTTTTCCCATAAAAACCTTTCGCCTTGCCGCCGGCTTTTTTAATTAAGGAAACAATTTGCTGATTAATTTTTTCTCCCAAAACTTTCTGGACGATTTTCATGGTTTCCCTATCGGTCACCCGATAGCCGCCCACGAACTTTGGTTCGATCCCCTTTCGGCGGAGATTTTTATTTATCTCGGGGCCACCGCCGTGGACCAGGATCGGGTTCATCCCGGTCATTTTGAGCAATATGACGTCCTGCATGACGCTCTGCTTCAGCTCTTCGTCCTGCATCGCCGCTCCGCCATACTTGATCACGATCACCTTCTGATGAAATTTTAGGAGGTACGGCAGCGCCTCTAAAACGACATTAGCTCTTTCAATCAAATGTTTGAACATCTAAGTGTGATACTTCGCGTTGATCTTAACGTACCCTTCGGTCAGGTCGCAGCCCCAGGCAACGGCCGTGCTTTTCCCCACCGCCAGATCAACCGAAATAATATCTTCTTTTTCTCCCATTTTCCAATTGAATTTAAATTTTCCCCAATTCACTTTCGCTGGCATCGATCCGACCGCTTGCAGAATGCGACCGATGTTGCGATCCTTTCCATAAACCGCGGCTTTCAATAAAAAGTTTCCAATCAAAGCCTTAGCCACTTTTCGGGCATCTCCCTCGTCCCTCGCACCTTTTACCCTGACCTCCAATAATTTGCTTGCCCCTTCGCCGTCCCAAGCAATTTCCTTTGCTAGATAAAAACAAACGGCTTCGAAAGCCTTTTGAAATATCGGCAGCATGCGACCCGTGACACGTGACCCAGAAAGTCCGTTCGCCAAGGCAAAAACGCAATCGCTGGTAGACATGCAATTATCAACCGAGATCATATTAAAAGATTTATTAACGGCGGCTTTTAATAGCTTTTCCAGGGTTCGCCGATTAATCACGGCGTCGGTGGTAATAAAAGCGTGCATAGTGGCCATTCCGGGTTCGATCATGCCGGAGCCTTTGGCAATCCCGCCGATCGTAATTTTACCGATCTTGATCGAGATCTCTTTGGGCCGGGTATCGGTGGTCATGATCGCCCGCGCCGCCGCGTGACCACCCCTCGAAGATAGATGCTTAATGATTTCCTTAATCCCTTTTTTGATCTTATCCATCGGGAGAGGTTTGGCAATCACTCCGGTTGAAGTAACCAGCACGCTTCCTTCCGGAATTCCTAAAGCCTTTGCGGTAAGAGCCGCCATTTCCCAGGCATCCTTCAGTCCCTTTTGCCCGGTCCAGGTGTTGGCGTTCCCGGCGTTGGAGATGATAGCTTGTGCAATGCCCTTTTTCAAATTAGCCTGCGAAACTAAAACCGGATTGCCTTTTACCTGATTAGTGGTGAAAACTCCCGCCGCGACCGCCGGAACCTCGGAAAAAATCAAGGAGAGATCAGGTTTACCGGATTTTTTTATACCGCAGGCGATACCGGCCGCTTTAAAGCCCTTGGGCGAAGTTACGGTCATGGATAAAGCGCCATCTCCTTTAAACCGGCGGTTTCCTCAAAGCCGCAAATCAGGTTCATATTCTGTACCGCTTGACCGGCAGCTCCTTTCACCAGATTATCAATCGCCGAGAGAACGATCGCTTTCCCGGTAGCTTCGTTGACTTGAATGGCAATATCGCAATAATTGGTTCCGGAAACATATTTGGTATTCGGAACTTTATCTTCGAAAATTCTCACGAACGGTTCGCCCTTATAAAACTCTTTGTATAATTGATTCAACTCATTAATTTTTAATTTTGCATTTTGCCCGCCTGCCGGACGGGCAGGCATTTTTAATTTAGCATAGATGGTGGCCAGGATTCCTCGGTTCATCGGTGTTAAATGCGGAACAAAGGTCACGTTTATCTGATTCCCTGATATTTTGCTGATCTGATATTCTATCTCGCCCATGTGGCGATGATTGGTAACCGCATAGGCTTCGATCCCCTCGTTGCGCTCACAGTAATGAGTTTTGAGAGAAATTCCCCGTCCCGCACCGGTAACGCCCGACTTGGCATCAACGATGATAGAGTCAAAATCGATCAGTTTATTTTTCACCAGCGGCGCCAGCCCCAAAATGGAAGCGGTGGGATAACAGCCAGGATTGGCCACGAAGTTTGTCTTTTTTATCTCGCTGCGATAGAGCTCCGGCAGACCGAAAACCGCTTGCTTTAAATATTTATCGGTCGAGTGCTCAATGCCGTACCATTTTTTGAAAACCGCATTATCAGAAAAGCGATAATCGGCGCCCAGATCAACCACTTTTTTCCCGGCATCAATAATCTTCGGCACATGATTAATGGCAATGCCGTGAGGAAGAGCGAGAAAAACCAGATCCACTTTTTTCAAAACCTTATCCAGATCATCAAGTGTCTGGCAGGAAAGACCAATTTCTCCGGACAAATGAGGATAGAGATCCGCAATCTTTTTCCCCTTGTGCGCTTCTTCCGACATCAACCAGACGATCTCTGCTTCCGGATGTCGAAGAAGAATCGAGATCAACGTTTGCCCCGCATATCCGCCGGCACCTATAATTCCAACTTTAATCATCAATGATACCTCCTCACCTTGAATCGAAACAATTCTACCGGTTCGCTTTCGATAATTCCAGCTTTTCGGCGGCAGATCGCAATTTGCTCGTCAGCCGTGTTTACGCCGGGAAGATCAGGGAGCAGCAAACCCTTTCTCCAGCCTGCTTTCACGATACAGCCATAACATGTGGGATCCAGCTCTTTCTTGGATGCCACCGGTTCCGGTTCGGTTAAAACATCCACCGAGATCTCAAGATCAGAAAGTTCGGCTTCGGTCACCGGCTGGAAACGCGGATCCCGGGTGGCGGATTCGATCGCGTTATGAATAACTTCTTTGGCCACGTTTTCGGTCGTCGGCGCAAAGGTTCCGATACAGCCGCGGAGCTGCCCCCCCTTATGCAGGGACACAAAAACCCCGGCCCGCTCTTTCATCTCCGGCGTCGGATCCTGAGGAGGGTCAATTATTTTCTCCTCCTTGATGTAAGTTTTGATGGTTTCTCGCGCCAGCTCAACCAGCGGATGTTCGCTCATGTTTCGACCTCTAAGGCCGCGATCATATATCCCACACCGAAAGGCCCTTCGTAAGAAAGAACTTCCGGTTTGACCTTTTTGCCGTCCAAAGCACCCAACAGGATCGCGATCGACCAGAGCGCATCCTGCCCGGCTGCTTCCGCCAGATCGGCGTCAAACCCCAGAATTCCTTTCACATCATAAGCTTTAACCAGTTCAACCAGTTTCTCATCAAATCTTTTCCCGGAGGGGGAATATCCCGACGGCGCATCGGGAGTCAGACGATGCGACATGTCAGCCGAAGCGATCAACAAAATCTTTCGCCCCAGGCGATCAGAAGTTTTGGCCAGAGCTTTGCCAAATTCAAAAAGCTTGGAAAGCGGCATAAAAGCGATCGCGATCGGCAGGATCGGCTTCTTTACCCCGGCCGCCTGCGGATAATAGAGCGGAACTAAAACTCCGTGGTCTAATAGAGTTTCCGGACAGGCGGTTGCCAGGTGCGTATCTTTTACTATTCCCAACCCCAGCTCGGGATCCCCCTTGAAAGTAAAAGCCGGACGGGGCATTCCAAATTGGGAAAAGTTTCCCTCAAAAACGTGTCCGGTATAAACCGGGACTGAGGATTGCCCCACATTTCCGTGCGGCGTAACCACCACCATCGTGTCAAAATCTTTTCCCTTAATGCGACGAGAAATATCTTCCAGTGCTTTTTTACTTTTTTCCGCCGCCTTTAAATTATTTCCTCCGATGGGCGGAACCAAGATCGGCGGGTGCGGTAGAATCGCACCAAAAACAATGCTCATGGCAAAGTAATAATAATATAAAACTTGAAAAACTGCAAACATAATCCTATAATGCGGACCGGTGGCAATTAAAATATCTATTTCAGGCGTGCGGGGAACCGTCCCCGATGCTTTAACTCCAGAAATCTGCCTTGATTTTGCCAAGGCTTTCGGCACTTACCTTAATTCAGGCACGGTAGTCGTCGGTACCGATTCCCGCCCATCCTCGGAATTCATCAAAGGTATTGTTTTCTCCGGATTGCTTTCGACCGGCTGCAGCGTCATTGATCTGGGTATCTGCCCCACTCCCACGGTCGGGATCATGATCCGCGAAACCAAAGCCTCGGGCGGCATGGTTATCACCGCTTCGCATAATCCGCTTCCCTGGAACGGCTTAAAATTCATGCGCGAGGATGGGATTTTTCTTAACGAAGCCCAGGCCAAACATTTTTTGAATATTTATGAAAGCAAACAGTTCAAGCAAGCTGCTTCCCGAGGCGTTAAAACTGATCTTACCGGGATCGACACGCATATCCGAAAAGTGATGAAGGTCATTAATGCTTCCGCCATCCGGAGAAATAAGTTCCGGGTGGCAATCGACGGCTGCAACGGCGCGGGCTCGGTCGCCTTAGTAAAACTGCTGGAAAAGCTGGGCTGCAAGGTCATAGCCATTAACTGTAATCCCCGACTTCCCTTTCCGCATGACCCTGAACCAATTCCCGAGAATTTAAATGAATTAGCGCAAACCGTTAAAATCAAAAAAGCAGATCTCGGCTTTGCGGCGGATTCCGATGCCGATCGGCTGTCGGTAGTTTCCGAAGAAGGCAGAGCCATCGGCGAAGAGTTGACGCTGGCGCTGGCAGTTAAATTCATTCTCAAAAAAAATCTGGGTTTGAGCTCAAAAAACAAGATCGTGGTTACGAACCTTTCCACCAGTCAGGTGATTGACGATGTTGCCCGCCAATATGGGGCCATGGTAATCCGCACCAAGATCGGCGAAGTTCATGTGGCCGAAGAATTGAAAAATCTAAGAGGTTTGATCGGCGGTGAAGGCAATGGCGGCGTGATCTATCCGCAGATCGGCTTTAATCGCGACAGCCTGACTGCGATCGCTCTGATTTTAAATTATCTCGCCGCTTCGAAAGGGAAACTCTCAACCTTGGTCTCGGAAATGCCCCACTATGAAATATTCAAAACCAAAATCGAATGTAAAAATCAAGATGAAGCTAATGAATTTATAGATAAAGTAAAAAATGTTTTCAAAGGAGAAGATTTGATCCTGACCGAAGGAGTAAAAGTTTTATTGTCTGACGGCTGGGTGCACGTACGAGCGTCCAACACGGAACCGATCATCCGCATCATTGCAGAAGCCCGGGAAAAACAAAAAGCCGAGCAATTAATTCAAAAAATCTTGCCCTAAGGTTTCGATTCGTTCCGCTAAGGTGGTCCGTGGAATATCCAAAAACCTCGCCGCCGCCGCTACATCTTCTTCGGTTTTTGAAAGCAGGGCACGATAGAGATTCTTTTCAAACTCATTTTTGGCGTTTTGCAGCTTGAAATTTCGAGTTCTAAAAATTTTATTCATTAAAGCGTCAGCAATATCCCTGAACCCCAGCGGAAGGTCTCGCAGCTCGATCACTTCCGACGCGGTCGAAAGCACCGCCTGCTCGACTAAAGTTTCCAATTCTTTGTAATTTCCGGGATAATCATAGGACGACACAAAGTTGAGCAGCTCGGATGAAATTCCCCTGATCGGTTTATTGAGTTTGGTCGAGTACTTCTTTAAATAATGGCTCAATAGATAGGGCAAATCTTCTTTGCGTTCCCTCAGGAACGGGATTTCAACCAAAGCGTATTCTTGAATTTTAACTTTTTGAATAAAACTCCGGTCATAAATACCAAAGACGGTTAAAATTTCTTTATCGACCTTGCCTTTACGTTCTTTTAAAAAATTTAAGATGCTAAAAATAAAATGGTCTTCCAGACTCTCCAGGTTCTCCAGATAAAGAGTGCCGCAAAGATCCTCTTCGCTGCGCAGCGAGGAGATTTCCGGCTCCGCCATGATTTCCTGGAGGGTTGACCAGAAGTGGGCTTCCAGGTTCTCCCTGCGGAAAGAAGCCAGATCCAGAGCTTGCATTTTACGCTTCTTTTTTAAGCTGTTGGCATGGATTAATCCGACCAGCTCCCCTTTTTCAATTCCCCGCTCTCCCAATAAGATCATACGGTTATGGGATGATAATGAATTGCGAATATCATCAAGCATCTTCTTAATCTTCGGGCTCTCGCCCTGCAACCAATCAATCATGATCGGCGCCCAGAGGGATTCGACTTTGAGAATATTTTCTTCCACCGAGGTTTTTAACTGCTTGGGTTGAAGCGGCTTTCTTAAAAAATCGGCCGCTCCCAGCCTGGTGGCCGAAACCGCCAGCGGTATGCTGCCCGAGGATGAAAGCATTATGAATTTAACTTGCGGAGCGAGCAGGCTGATCTGCCGAAATACCTGCAGAGGATCAACCCCTTTCAGGTCCAGATCAAAGACGATTAAAGCGGGAGCCTTTTTACCAATCGCATCTGCCGCCGCCTCCGCTTTTGATACCGCTTCCACTTCATATCCGCTTAGCTCCTCTTTCACTGCCGCCGACGTCTTCGGATCATCTCCAATCAGCAATATGGTTTTCTTCGTCATGGTTTTATTATATCAGTCCCTGGGCCACGGGTAAAGTAACGGTAAAGACCGTGCCTTTCCCCACACTGCTCTCCACATCGATGAATCCCTTGTGCCCATCAACGATGCTGTGTGAAATGGTGAGCCCTAGGCCGGTGCCGCCGTATTTGGTGGTAAAAAACGGGTCAAAAAGTTTTTTCAGCATCTCTTCCGGAATGCCATGACCGGTATCGGAGATTTTAATGATCACATTTTGAAGCAGGCCTTCAATGGCTTTTCCGGGAAGGGTCGCAACCGAGAGCTCTCCGCCTTCCGGCATGGCCTGGATGGCATTGAGAATCAAATTGGAGAATACCTGTGAGATCTGGTCTCGATCAACCTCGACTTCGGGCAAGGGCGCATAGTTTCTCCTGATACTTATTTCGGAATTTTTTGCCTGCTCTTCATAATATTTTAAAGTCTCTTCCAGGACCTCCTCGATTTTGACCTTCTTAAAAGTGGGTGCGGTGGCGCGGGCAAAACCCAGCAAACTTTCTACGATGCGGTCGATGCGGTCGATCTCTTTTGGCAGGATCTCCTGGAGTTTTTGACGGAATTCTGGATCATCGATCTTCTTGGGCAAAAGCTGAGAAAATACTTTCATTGAAGAAAGCGGATTTTTTATTTCGTGGGCCATCCCGGCGGCCATGGTCGCCAGCGCCGCCAGTTTGTCCGCGCGCCTCACTTTCCCTTCCAATTCTTTCATTTCCGAAAGATCCTGTATGGAAAGCAGTACTCCCATCTTTTTGCCCTGGCTCTCTCGCAGCAGCGTTGAAGAAAAGGATACCGGCACCAATCCTCGCTCGGGCGAGGCGATGCTGGTTTCAAAATTAACATAGCAGCGATCCTTCAAAGTGTTTTCAATGGCCAGCGTGATGGCGCTGCGTTTCCCCCAGATCTCTTCACAACTTTTCCCTATGACCTCATTCACTTTCCTGCCGGTGATGTGCTCGGCCATAAAATTATAAGTCACGATCCGGCCGCGGTTATCGGTCGTAAGCACCCCGTTGGTCATGCTCTGCAATATTTCCTCGCTATAATCTTTCATGCCCACCACTTCTTCATAAAGCCGGGCGTTGTCCAGCGCCACGGCCGTCTGATTTGACAGCGTGGTCAGCAGCGCCAGATCCTCCGTGGTGAAAATATCCCCGGAAAGTTTGCTGCCCAAGGCGATAATGCCGATCAGTTCATCCTTGGAGATGATCGGCACCCAAACCGAGATCCCCAGCCGTCCCATTTCATCCCGGACCTCTTCCAAGGTGCTGGCCTTACTTCCGAGCAGGACCCATCGCTCAATCTCGTCCTCCAGCTCATCGCGCACCAGAATATCCTTTGAGGATGAGAGCCAGGAAACAATGGGGCTGCCGACATCGATTTCTATCCTTTTGTAACGAGGAAGCATCAGCGGGACAGAGCGAAAATGCTCTTTCTCTCTCTCCAGCAGGAGGAAAGAAATTTCGGAAATCTTCATCGTGTCGATAAAAGAAGAAACAATAAGTCTGGTCAGCTCTTCCAGTTTGATGACCGAAGCTATCTCGTGACTTATTTTCCGCAGGGTTTTCTGATAATCGTAGCGGCCGCGGAAAAAGATGCGATCGGTCAGGTTCTGGAAAGCACCGACCAGCGGTTGATAGATTACGGCAATAATCATGGCTGCCAGCGCGGTAATTATCACCGATGAATAACCTATAATTTTTCTAAAAACGGTTTCGGAAAGAATGACCGCTAAAGCATAGAACGCCATAATCATTATAGTCGCTGTGGCATATACCGCGCTTCGCTGAATCACCACTTCTATGCTCATGAGCCGGTGTTTCAGGATGGCGTACGCCACCAACGCCGCTTCGGGAAGAGCAAAGTAGAGAGCCGGTTCGATGAATCGATAATTATGGGCAAGACCAGGCAAAATCACGTTGGCCAAGAAATTGGGCACGCCGATGATCAGAAAGCTCAAGAAGATATAATTTATCTGGGTCTTTTGCAGGACTGTCGACATCCTTTGCTTGTAGACCAGCACGGAAAAAGTATATCCGATAAAAATGGTGCAGTAGGCAGCAAATAGAGGAAAGAGTGGGCCGAACACCACCTCCCTGCCCCAGGGCTTAAAAGCCACTTCTTTTACCAGAAGATCGGTCGTCAAAGTCAAGAACGATAAAATGGCTCCCGGGACAGGGACAATAAGTTTCTGGACCAAAGTTAACCGGGGCCTTTCGAACGGGAAAAAAGAAGAAAAATAAAAGAGAGGAACAAAAAGAAAAAAGGTGCTCACATAAATGAATTTGGCCCCCAGATAAATAGAAAAAAGCTGCGTGGATTTTAGGAATACCGCAGAGCTGAAAATCATGCCGCCGGTGAAGAAGACTAAAAAGGCATAAGAGACATTTATCCTGCTCCTCCGATCGTAGCTGTAAACGATAATGCCCAGGGCAAAATGCGCTAAAGTTATGTAATACAGAGGCAGGTAGCCGATGCTATCCGTAAGCAGATAATAAATTGTCCCAACCACTGCCGCCACCGCCATTAACAAATAAGTGTTACGGGACAATAAGCTCGTTAAATAAGCCGGCGCCTTAGCTGCCATAATTTACGTTATTATAGGATATTAACGGGGGGGATTCAATTTCAAGGCAGGATTTCTGACTTTTTCAACGTAGAAGCGCAGGGCGGCGTGCTGATGGGTATCTTCCGAGATTAAAACCTTGAAGCCATAATTTTCAAACAATACCATTAACTGTTCTTTATTGGGATTCTCGGGAATGATCCCGTTTCGCACATCGCGGTCGATATCCATTGCGAACTTAACGATTCCTACCGCATGCCTGAGAAACATTAATAAATAACGCGCAAATTCGTAAAAACGACCATGGCCGAATTTTTTATTTTTGCCGCATTCCCAAGCAGCGCGAAAGTTCGTCCAGAACTCATTCCAGCGCATGCTCTCCTTGGGCTTAAAGTTCGTGATCAATAACCTGCCTCCCACTTCCAGCACCTGGTTTATTTCCGCCAGGGCCCTCTCGATCGGAACGTACTGCAAGACGTAATTAAGAAAGACCAGTTTCTGTGAGCCGGGCTTAACGGGATCGGAATCTTCTAAGAACCGGGTCATTTTCACAAGATTCCCCTTTGTTACGGTTACGCGATCCGCAAATTCTTTTTGTATGACCGCCTTGGCGGTGGCGCAAGCCGCTTTGGAAAGATCTATGGCCGTCACTTCAGCATCCAGTTCTTCTTTCCGGGCTCGCTGCATGAATTTTTCTAAAAAGTAAGCACCTCCCACTCCAGCATCCACCACGTTCACTTTTTGCCCTTTCCATCCTTCGGGAATGTTTTCAAATACACGATCGATCCCTTCCAGCACGCTGACCTGATAACCCCGCGAAAGCCGGCATATGTAAGCAAAGATGCGGGTCGACTTATCATAAAACTTGGACATCGCCAGTTCATTTCTATCTACCCACTCTTCATAATCCTTATCCCCAGGTTTAGGCCCTTCGCTACCCTGCTGAGATTGGACAGGGCTGATTTCCTGTTCTTTTGTTCTGGTAACTACTTCAAAGTGAGGTGGAGAAGCATTTGCGCGAACTAGATTTCCGTAGCCTTCCCCAGACCGGGCATCCCTCTCGCTTCTAAGCCGATCCAAGACATATCCAAAATTCAACACTCCGTTCCTTATGTCTGAATCGCCTATAGAAATCCTCTTAAAATCAACATCGAACATTTCTCTGATCGAGGTAAAAACTATTCTGACGGTCCCTAATCTTTTGCAGGTAATCTCTCTATCGCAAAAAAGCAAAAAGTCAGCATACTGCTGTTCGTCAAACCTTCTGATGATCTCGACCTCATGCCGCCCCACTTTGATATTTTTTGTCGCAAGAGCCCTATTAACCTGGCTTCTATCTCGGGGAGACCATAAATAAGAATTATTAGGCCTTATTGATTTTAGATGATCATAAATCTGCATAAAGAATGGGACTCTATAAGTCCATATCATTATCGAGGAGAGGATTAAAAAATTTCAGCAAAAATAAACTTTAAGTCCTAATGGCCGCGTTTACGGTTTTGGGACCATGTCATTTATATTATCTTTTATAACATCGGAGAGCTTTTCAAAATCAAGGGTTTTCTTCTGGAGGTTAACGGCTGCCGATCTAACGAATCTTTCTATAACACTTTCCGGAATTTTTCCAATAACTTCCTTAATTTTTTCGGTTTTGGTCTCATGATCAATCTTAAGAATACCGATCAAAGAGTTGGTAATATTTTGCAGATACTCAAGTCGCGGAAGTATTAATGTCAAAGTGTCTCTTTTGGCTGCTTCCCGTATCCTTTGCGCCAGAGCCAAAACCACATCACGCTGAGTTCTGCTTAATTTCGACAATCGGGTCACTGTTATATTCAAAAAAGCAGGCTCAAGCCCGCCATTAACAAGATATTCCCTAACGATATTTTTTGAAGTAACCACCGGCCTTATTAACCACGCCATCCTATATCTCCTTAATCAAAAAGATTGTTATCCTCGTTTCTTGTCAAGTTTTTATCGAACACTTATCTTAATAATTTCACTCTTTTTAACTCCGACTTTTCCTCACCTTTGCTGACGGGCAATAGCGGAAGCGTCCAGAATGAGCTTCGCCGGCGCAAAAAATGGATATTTTTTCAGCAGCCTTCTTGCTTCTTCGAACGCTTCGTCAAAAAGATTCAGCTTCAAAAAAACTTCAGCCAAGCGCCAGCGGATTTCCATTTCCGTGTATTCAAACTCAAGATCCTCGGCAAAAATCTTTACCGCTTCACGGAAAACGGCAATCGCCTCTTTCATTTTGTTTTTCCCAACCAGAACCTGCGCTCTGGCCACTGCTAAAAGCCCGCTCACAATCGTTAACACTTCCTTAGAAATTTGTTTTGCTTTTCTGGTAGCTTCAATTATCATGGCCGCTTCTTTGATCGCCTGCTCCGCTTCAGGGACCCGTCCTGAGGCCGCCAGCGCCCGCGCGTAAGCGAGCCGGTAATTCATATTTCGAGGATCGATCTCAATGTTCCGCTCCAGCTGTTCGGCCGCCCCGGCACTGTCTCCGATCTGAAAAAGAGCTTCGGCATAATAATAACGAAAGGTCGTATTCTGATCGTTTTTCAAAACGATCGGCTGATAAAACTCTGCCGCCGCCTCAAATCTCCCTTGCTTGAGATAAATCAGCCCCTTCCATCTTATCGCCCTTTCATCATCGGGGGCTTCTTTCAAAACCTCATCAAAGCACCGGAGAGCGGTCTCGAATTCGTTCAGCCAAGCGGAAATAAGGCCCCAGCTCCGGCGAACCGATATCCGGTCGGAACGAACAAATGCCAGATCGGAAAATGACGGATCAATTTTCTCAATCAGAGCCTGAGTTTGCGAAAATAATTCTCGCGCCTCGGCGAATTTATCCCTGACCGCTTTTTCATGTTTTTTCGGCTTGATTTTGCCACCGGTCATCCAGTGATAGATATTATTCAATCGAATCGAATAAACCCTGATCTGGATCAGAGGATCGGAATGGTATTTTAAAATGTCAGCGATCGTGCCTTCAGAATCTTCCAGCGCACCTGCCATGCCCTGCTGACGAGCGAGTTCAATCTTCGCGATAAGATTGTGCCCATCCTCCCTAAGGGCAGTCTTTAAATATTCAATTTTTAATTCCGGATCGGTCGCTGCCGTTTCCAGCCATTCGAACCAGGTGGAAAGCAGGGACACCGGCTCGGCAAACGGAAACTCAGCAACTTCTTTATGGATTTCTCTGACCCAAGAAATTTTTCTCAATTCGACGCATAAGAAATCGTAAGCTCTTTTTCTTTTCTCGGATACGTTAGCTAAGTTGCCGAGAGTTTCATGCACAAATTCCAAAGCGGCTTTTCGCGCCGGGTCTTTTTGCAGGATCAAATCGAAATTGTTTTTTATTTCTTCTCTCATATTTTCTTCTCTCTCATAAAGCTCACGGGCGGCAAAGGCTGCTTCCTCAAATTCATCCGCCGTTTTGGCCCGTGAGATCTGATCCATGATTCTAATTGATTCATATTCGGCCTGGTATTCTTCTATGTTTTCTCTCAAATGTTGAGCAGAATCTCCAGAAATTAAATTCTCATCGATCGCTCCTTCAACCAGCCGCCGCGCCTCCCCGGCCGCCGCTTCCCCGCCTCTCAGAAAGATCTCACTGATTTTTAATGACGCATATTTATAGATCGCGATCTCTCCATCAATGGTAAATCTGAAAACGCGCGCGACCGTCAGAAAAGGGACTTTATTGGCGGACAAAATCCCCAATATTTTGTCCACCGATCGAGAATAGAAATTAAAGTTTTCACCCTTTCGAGGCAATTGGAAAATAGGCTCGAGCATTAAGAGCAATTCATCCTCGTGGATATTTGGTTTTTGGGCGGTAACGGAAGCGGCTCTGAACCTGGTCTCAAAAATACTTGCCTCCCAAGTTTCGCTTTCTTCTACTTCAATTTTCCTGCGATATTCTTCTAAGGTAGCTTTCGCTTTTTCAAAATAAAGCAAAGCTCGGACTGTTTCCCCCCTTACTCCCAATACGATTGCATATTCTTTTAAAGCATGCCAATTTCCCGGATCGGCCAGAACCATTTTCTCAAGTATTTTCTCGGCCATCGAGTATTCTTTCTGGCGGCTGTTAATATTCGCCATGGTCAAAAGCAAATCAACATAGTCGGTTCTATCTTCTGAGGCCAGAGATTCAAGAATCTTCCGCCGGCAGGTATTTATATCTTTCAGATCTCTTTCGATCCCCACCGCCAGAATTGCCTCTCTTTCCACCGAAAGCAATGCCTGAAGGGATGGTTCATAGCGGGCACTTTCGTACTTTGACCAGAAATCCTTGATCGGAGCGTGGAATCGTTCGATTTCTTCGGCATTAAAAGGCATAGCTCGAGATAGCAATGGAAGTTTTTGAAAATGATCCCTGCTTCTTATTCTCGAATCGCCAACACGGATTGCCATACCCGGTTTTCGGAAACTTTTTGGGGGAATTTCAACTAATTGCGAAGGTTGATCGGTGGTTAGGTGGTTAGCTTGTTGGATAGTAAAAACTTTTCTATCCGGATTAGTTCTTCCTTGGTATTAATGCCGAGTGTTTCGGAGGGATTTTCGGCGCGGCAGGCAAAAACTGGGAGGCCCGTATTCTTTAAAATTTCAATAGTGTCAGTCAAATAATATTCCTTTTGTGCATTGTCGGCTCTAACTTTTTTTAGGGTGTCAAAGAGCGCCTCTTTATCAAAACAAAAAGTGCCGGTGTTTATCTCTCTTATTTTCAATTCTTCCGGAGACGCATCTTTCCTTTCGACTATCTTTATAATTTCACCATTTTCTTTGCGAATTATACGCCCGTAGTTTCCAGCATCCTCAAGCACTGCCGTCAAATCGGTAGCGGATGCATTATTTTTAATATGAAATCCGATCAGTTCCCGCAGGGTTTTCTCGGATAAGAGCGGAACATCCCCCGCTAAAACCAAAACATTCCCGGAAAAATCCTTAAGCTGCGGCTCGACCTGCATCACGGCGTGGCCGGTTCCCAGTTGCTGCTCTTGAATTACAAATTCGACCGGCCAATCCTTATAATAATCGATGATCAACTGCCGTTGATGCCCCACCACTACCATGATCTTTAAGGGAGAAAGCTTTTTAACCGTGTTAAGGACATAAGTAAGCATTGGCTCTCCCAGGATCTCGTGGAAAACCTTGGGTAGGTCAGATTTCATCCGGACCCCCTTGCCGGCCGCCAAAATTACTGCCACCAAATTCGGCATATTGCCAATTCTAACAGCAAAAAAAGGGGTTGACAAGCCAAGGCCGATCTTGCTATACTTAACAGGTTGGTGAGGTTATCTTTTGGAAATTGCTTCGTTAACTAAAACCTAATAAATAATATTCAATAACCAAGGCCGAGATTTATCTTTTGCCTTGGTTATTTTTTGCCTGCCTGCCGGCAGGCAGGCCCCGATTTGATCGGGGCAAGTCCTAAGGAGGTGAAATGTGGTTAAAACTCTATACGTGGGCAACCTGTCCTGGAGCATAAATGATCAGGAACTGGCTTCGGTATTCGAAGCCCACGCCCCGGTTATCTCCGCCCGAGTTATCACCGAGCGCGAAAGCGGCCGTTCCAAAGGGTTTGGTTTTGTTGAGGTCGAAGATAATGACGCCCCCAAAGTCATTAAGGAGATGAATGGTTTCTCTCTGGGCGGAAGGTCTCTGATGGTCAACGAAGCACGTCCAAAAGGGAAGGCGGAAGGTGCCTAATCGGTCCGAGATCATAAAAAAACTAAAGGAAACTCTCGATCCAGAAAGGCTTGAACACAGCCTGAGGGTTGAGGGTATTGCTCTGGCCTTAGGAAAGAAGTGGGGGGCAGATAAAAAGAAAATCATTCCGGCGGCGCTCCTGCACGATTGCGCCCGCCGCTTTGATCGAAAAGAGCTCCTCCGGGAAGCCAGGAAGTTGAGGCTCTCTGTCGATCCGATCAGAAAATTCGAGCCCAAACTTTTTCATGCCGAGATCAGTGCGATTTTAGCCCGAAGGGAATTCGGGATCAAATCGGCTGATATTCTGCGAGCGATCCGGTTCCATACGGTGGGATCAAATAAAATGTCAAAGCTCGACAAGATTATTTACCTGGCTGACCATATTGAAGAAGGACGGGATTTTGCGGGGGTCCAAAAGTTACGAAAACTAGCATTTAAGGATTTAAATAAAGCTATTTTTGAATCAACCACCAATAAGCTTGAATATTTGCTGGGAAATAAATTGCCGATTTATCCGGGCACAGTTGAGACACGAAATTCTTTATTGATTAAATTATGAAAAAGTTTTTAATTATTACGGTTATTTTGCTTACTTTCTTAGCCGCACTGGCAGGTTTACTTATTGGTGTGGCGACCCGGTTTGCCCTGCTGGAAGTCTTTTTGAGCCTGGCCCCCGTCAATTCCGTCATCTCCGAGACCAATGTGCTGGTGCTCGGGGTCGATGATGTTTTCGGGCACCGTTCAGACACCATCATGGTGGCGCATGTCAATCCGGCAAAAAAAGAGGTGGCGGTGGTTTCCATTCCCCGGGATACCATCGTGATCATTCCCGATCGCGGTCTGGATAAGATTAATCACGCCTTCGCTTACGGAGGAGTTGAACTCTCTCGCAAAACGATTGAAGGTTTTCTCCATCTCGACATCCCTTATTACGTTACCGTTAATCTGGCGGGAATCGAAAAACTGATCGATGATCTTGGAGGGATCGAAATCAATGTCGAAAAGAGAATGTATTATATGGATTATGCCGGGGATCTCTATATCAACCTGCAGCCCGGCCGGCAAAAACTGAACGGGAAGCAGGCAATGGGTTATCTCAGGTTCAGACATACTGATAATGACTTTGCGCGCATCCACCGTCAGCAAGATTTCTTAAAAACCCTGGTGGCCGAGCTCATGAAGCGGGAGAATCTTTTGCGGTCGCCCGGTCTTTTTCTGTCTCTGCTGGGTTGCGTTGAAACCAATCTGAATTCCAGGGAAATCCTCGGATTGGCTCTTTCCGTTCGTGGAGCATTCGAGCTGGGTCAGGTCGAAATGAACATGATCCCGGGATCGGATCTGATGGTGGATAGTATCTATTACTGGAGGCCGAACGAAGCGGAAACGCAAAAAATAATTGACCAATTTTTCCTGGGAAAAAAACTGGCTCTTTCCGAATCAGGGAGGTAAAAAATCAGGAAAAAAAGCTTACAGAAGGTGGTGGAAATAATCGCCGACGCGGCCGAGAGCAAGCAGGCGATTGATTTAAAGGTCCTGGATGTAAGCAAAACCTCGAGCCTGGTTGATTATCTGGTCATTTGCAGCGGGGAATCGGAACCGCAAATCCGGGCCATTGAAAAAGAAATTGATGCCCAGCTGCGGAAAAATAAAATTAAAGGACTTAAATGGGAGGGGGTGATCAGTTCCGGCTGGGTCATTTTAGATCTGGGTTCGGTCGTGGTTCACGTTCTAAAAGCAGCGGAACGGGAATATTACCAGCTCGAAGAGCTCTGGGGCAAAGAAGCCGTCATTTATCATTATTGAGTGGTGGGGCCGTAGTTCAGTTGGGAGAACGCTTGACTGGCAGTCAAGAGGTCAGGGGTTCAACTCCCCTCGGCTCCACTTAATTAAAAGAAAGGGGTAAAAAATGGCAAACGGGAAGAGACATGTTTATTATTTTGGGGATGGCAAAGCGGAAGGGAAAGGGAACATGAAAGACCTTTTGGGCGGGAAGGGAGCGGGACTGGCAGAGATGACCAATTCGGGAGTTCCGGTTCCGCCCGGTTTTACCATCACCACCGAAGTCTGCAGTCTTTATTATAAAAACAACCGAAAGGTTCCGGCCCAGGTTGACAAAGACATGCTCGCCGCTTTGAAGAGGATCGAATCCTCCACTAGTAAAAAATTTGGCGATCCGGCGAATCCTCTGCTGGTTTCGGTCCGCTCCGGAGCCAAGTTCTCCATGCCGGGAATGATGGACACCATTTTAAACCTCGGCTTGAATGATGACACCGTCAAGGGGATGGTTATAAAAACTAAAAATGAAAGATTCGCTTACGACAGCTACCGCCGCTTTATCCAGATGTTTGGGAACGTCGTGCTCGAAATCGATAAAAGTGAATTTGAACACATCCTGGAAGAAAAAAAGGAAGAAAGAGGAGTGAGGCTAGATACCGAACTCACGGCCGCCGATCTCGGAGACCTGGTCAGCGAATTCAAAAAGCTGGTGAAAGAAAAAACGGGCATGGACTTCCCTCAGGACCCCATCCGGCAGCTGCAGATGGCCCGCGACGCCGTGTTCCGATCCTGGATGAATGCACGCGCTATCACTTACCGAAAGCTAAATGACATACCGGGCGATCTCGGGACCGCGGTCAACGTCCAGACCATGGTCTTCGGCAACATGGGGGATGATTCCGCTACCGGAGTCGGATTCACCCGCAACCCTTCTACCGGAGCCAAAGAATTTTACGGTGAATTTCTCACCAATGCCCAGGGAGAAGATGTGGTGGCTGGCATCCGCACCCCCCACCCCATCACGGCATTGGAAAAAGAGATGCCTTCCGTCTACAAACAACTGCGGGAAATCACTTCCCGGCTCGAGAAACATTACCGCGACGTTCAGGATTTTGAATTCACCATCGAAAAAGGCAAACTCTTCATGCTGCAGACCCGCACCGGCAAGCGCACCGCCCAGGCCGCGGTCAACATCGCCGTGCAAATGGTAAAGGAAAAGCTGATCTCCAAAGAAGAGGCGTTGCTGCGATTGGATCCCCAGCAGATCGATCAGCTGCTGCATCCTATCATCGATCCCAAGGCCAAGATCAAAGTCGTCGCCAAGGGACTGCCCGCTTCACCGGGAGCGGCCACCGGAAAAGCGGTATTTACCGCCGACGAAGCCGCCAGGGTCGGTGAAAAAGAGAAAGTTATCCTGGTCAGGATGGAAACCGTTCCCGACGATATCCACGGCATGGATGCGGCCCAGGGAATATTAACTTCGAGGGGCGGAATGACCTCCCACGCCGCAGTGGTCGCCCGGGGAATGGGAAAGCCCTGCGTCGCCGGCTGCGAAGAGATCCGGGTGAATGAAAAGGCAAAAAAGTTCACAGCGGGGGACTTAACGGTTAAAGAAGGAGATTGGGTCACCCTTGACGGGGGGACCGGCCGGGTAATCCTGGGACAGGTCCCGACCATCGAGCCGGAGCTCACCGGTTCTTTTGGTGAACTTATGTCCTGGGCAGATAATATTCGAAAACTGGGAGTGCGCGCCAACGCGGATATTCCCCATGACGCGCAGGTCGCCCGCGACTTCGGCGCGGAAGGAATCGGGCTTTGCCGCACCGAACATATGTTCTTTGCCGAAGACCGCCTGCCCCACATGGTAGAGATGATATTGGCAGAAACCGAAGAAGAAAGAAGGAAGGCACTGGATAAGCTTCTTCCCATGCAGAAAAGCGATTTCAAGGGTCTCTTTAAAGTCATGAAAGGCTATCCGGTTACCATCAGGCTGCTTGATCCACCGCTGCATGAATTTTTACCCAAGCGCGAAAATCTGATGGTAGAGGTAGCAACCCTCAAAGCCAAGGGCGGAGATCCCAAAATTATCATGGAAAAAGAAAAACTGCTGGCCCGGGTCGAAGACCTGCATGAGTTCAATCCGATGCTGGGGCTGCGCGGCTGCCGTCTGGGGATCACCATGCCCGAGATCACCGAAATGCAGGCCCGCGCCATCTTCGAGGCCGCCTGCGAACTGAACAAAGAGGAAAAATCCAAAATTGTCCCCGAAGTCATGATCCCGCTGGTGGGACACATCCATGAGCTCAAATCTCAAAAAGCTATCGTCGTTAAAATCGCGGAAAAAACCATGAAAAAATACGGAGTCAAACTGAACTACCTGGTGGGAACTATGATCGAGCTGCCGCGCGCCGCCGTTACCGCCGACGAGATAGCCAGCGAAGCGGAATTCTTCTCTTTTGGCACCAACGATCTCACGCAAACCACTTTCGGGTTCAGCCGCGACGACGCGGTAAAATTCCTGAACTTCTATATTGATAAAGGCATTCTGGCGAAAGATCCATTCGTAACCATCGATCAGGCCGGCGTCGGTGAACTGGTAAAAATGGGAGTGGGGAAAGGCCGCCAGATCCGCAAAAACCTCAAGATCGGGATCTGCGGGGAACACGGCGGAGATCCGGCTTCGGTGGAATTCTGCCACAGGGTCGGCCTCAACTATGTCAGCTGCTCTCCCTATCGCGTACCCATCGCCCGACTGGCAGCCGCACAGGCAGTCATCAAGGAAAAACAAAAGGTAGCGTACACAACCAAATAATGCTTATCCGGCAAGAAATCGAAGAGCGGGAGCGAAAATTTCTCTCCCGCTACGCGGCGCTCTCTTCCAAAACCAGGGGAAGGGAGCATCCCGAAAAAGAAGATGACTTCAGGACCGCTTTTCAGCGCGACCGGGATAAAATTATTCACTGCAAAGCTTTTCGCCGGCTGAAGCATAAAACCCAGGTATTTATTTCACCGGTTGAAGATCACTACCGCACCCGCCTGACACACACGCTGGAAGTTGCTCAGATCGCCCGCACCCTGGCGCGCGCACTGAGCTTAAACGAAGATCTGACCGAAGCGATCGCCCTCGCTCATGATCTGGGTCATACCCCTTTCGGCCACGCGGGAGAATATGTGCTGGATGATATTCTGAAAGAAAATTACGGAAGACGTTTCTTACACAACGAACAGAGCGTTCGGGTGGTGGAAGTGCTCGAAAAAGAAGGAAAAGGGCTCAATCTCTGCTGGGAAGTGATCGACGGTATACGCAATCACACCCCCGATGACCCGCCGCCCGCAACCCTGGAAGGCCAGCTGGTAAGGCTGGCGGACCGCATCGCCTATCTTCGGCACGACATTGAAGATGCGATTCGCGCCGGAGTATTAACGGAAAGGCAGCTGCCAAGAAAACATATGCGAGTTTTAGGGAAAAATATTCTGGATCGCATTGTGACTGATATTATCCATCACAGTCGTGAAAAGCCAAAGATCGCCATGAGCAAAGCGGTTCAGACCGCGATCGATGGGCTCTATGATTTCATGTATAAGAATGTTTATATTAATCCAAGCGCCAAGCAAGAAGAATCCAAGGTGCCGGAGCTGCTGCGCCAGCTTTTCCGGTATTACCATTACCATGCCGATTTTCAAAAGGGATTGGACGAAGAAGATCAGCTTCAGCACACGGTTGACTTCATCGCCGGAATGACCGACCGCTACGCCATCAGCAAATTTCAGGAGCTTTTTGTGCCGGATGAGTGGAGGGCCAAGCGCTAAAATGATCCCATCCCAGATCATCGAAGAGATCAGAAATAAATCGGACATTGTCAAGATTGTTTCTGAATATGTAAAGCTGAGAAAAACGGGGAAGAATTATGTGGGCCCCTGCCCTTTCCACTCCGAGAAAAATCCCTCCTTTACCGTTTCTCAGGAAAAACAGCTTTTTCATTGTTTTGGCTGCGGCGAAGGCGGCAATGTCTTCGCCTTCATCATGAAGATCGAAAACATCGGCTTTGCGGAGGCAGCGGAGGAACTTGGCTCCAAAATCGGCATCGCGGTTTCAAAACCTACAGCCTCAGGTGTGTCCAGAACCGAGAAAGAAAAGTTATATGAAGTAACGCTTTTAGCGGCCAAGTTTTTCCGAAGTTCTTTTGAAGAAGCGAGGGGACAAGCCGCCCGGGATTATCTCCGCCAGAGAGGGATCGATGAAAAAACTGCTAAAACTTTTGGACTGGGTTATGCTCCGGAAGGATGGGACCATCTCTTCCGGCATCTCATTTCTCGAGGGGTCGCGCCCAACCTAATTGAAAAGGCCGGTTTAACTCTGCCGCGTGAGGGAAAGGATGGCTATTACGATCGTTTCAGAAATCGTCTGATGTTCCCGATACTCGATACCCGCAGTCGGGTGATCGCCTTTAGCGGCCGCTCGCTAAAAGATGAGGAGCCGAAGTATCTTAACTCGCCTGATACTCCCATTTATCACAAGGGAGAGATAATTTTTGGATTAAGCCTGACCAAGGATGAGATAAAAACCGAAAAGGCGGCGGTCCTGGTAGAAGGCAATTTAGATCTGCTCTCGGCCTATCAGGCCGGCATTACCAATGTAGCTGCGCCTTTAGGAACGGCCTTGACCGTCTCGCAATGCAAGTTATTGGCTCGATTCGCCGATACAGTGGTGTTGGCCTTTGATGCCGATTCGGCCGGGGGCGCCGCCACCGAACGCTCCATCGAACTGCTGCGCGGCCAGGGCCTCAAAGTTAAAGTGGCTGAATTGAAAGGCGCCAAGGACCCGGATGAATTGATCCGCAAGGCAGGGCCGGCCGCCCTCAAGCTGGCAATTGATGCGGCCTTTCCCTTTTTAGAATTTAAGATCAAAAGGGTGCTAGCGCGGCACAATCCGTCCGAGATCGAAGCGCGCTCCCGGGCACTGCGGGAAATAGCCGCCATTTTGAGCCAGGAAGGGGATGCTTTTGTCCAGAAAGAATATGCCAAGCTTGCCGCCCGGCCGCTGAAAGTCGATCCGGATTCGATCCTGGCCGAAGTCAAAAGACAGAAGTTCTATTTTCGCGGTAACGATAAGGACCTGAGGCGGGTGACCGAAAAACCGGCCTCCAAAATTATAGAGGCAGAGAAAAACCTGATCGCTCTTTCGGTCCAGAACCAGGCGGTTCTGGAGAATTTAAAAAATGAGATGAAAATTGAGGAATTCAGCTGTCCCGAAGCTCGATCCATTGCTGAATTGCTCTACGCTGCGGATCTTACCCGGACCGACAATCCGTCCCATTTTCTGCTGGAAAATCTGCCGGATGAAACGGCAAAAAATTTTTTGGCAAAGATCCTGGTGAGCGAAAACGCGGATAATCCTGAAACGATGTTTAAAGACTGCCTGCAGGTGATCAAAACCGAACGGTCGAAGAGTAAAATCGAGGCTTTAAAGATCGAGCTCGGAGAAGCGGAAAAGGCGGGTGAAAGCAAAAAAGCCGCCGAGCTGCTCCTGGCTCTAAAGAATGAAATTTCTTAGCCGGCGTCACGATAACAAATGGGAGGGAAAGGCATGTTTGGGAAAAGGGATGATTTAGAGCTGCTGCGGGCCGCTGCTACCCGCAAAGGGTTTCTTACGCCCGAGGAGATTTTATCGGTTTATCCTGAGCCGGAAAAGAACCTGGATGAGATCGAGCAGCTCCTGGGGATGGGGATCGAGCTCGCGGAAAAAAAAGGAAAGCGAGAAGAAGTCCCCCTGGAAGCGGAAGAACTGCACCGGGAGTTTGCGGACCTCAAAGGGATCGGCGTGGACGATACCGTCCGCATGTACCTGCGCGAGATTGGGAAGTTCCCGCTGCTGACTTCGGAAGAAGAGATCGTTCTGGCCAAGAGGGTTAAAGCCGGGGATATGCGGGCCAAGCACAAGCTGGTAAATTCGAACCTCCGGCTGGTCGTTTCCATCGCTAAAAAATACACCGGCCGCGGCATGCTCTTTCTGGACCTGGTGCAGGAAGGGAACCTGGGTCTGATCCGCGCGGTCGAGAAATTTGATTACCGCAAAGGCTACAAGTTTTCAACCTACGCCACCTGGTGGATCCGGCAGGCGATCACCCGCGCCATTGCGGACCAGGCGCGCACCATCCGTATCCCGGTTCACATGGTGGAAACCATCAATCGTTTGCGCAAGACCTCGAGGATCTTGCTGCAGCAGCTGGGTCGCAAACCGACGGAAAAAGAGATCGCTCAACGCGCTCGCATCTCGGTTGATAAGGTCCGGGAAATTATCAAGGTGTCGCAGGTGCCGCTTTCATTGGAGGCACCGGTGGGAGACGAGGAAAGCTCGCGCTTGGGAGATTTTGTTGAAGACTCCACCATTCAGGCCCCGGACGAGGTTGTCCTCCATGGACTGCTGCGCGATGATCTGGAAGAAGTGATGAGCTCGCTTTCTGATCGGGAGCGAGTGGTCCTAAAGCTCCGCTTTGGATTGGATGACGGACATCCTCGAACTTTAGAAGAAGTGGGCCGGGTTTTTAATGTCACCCGCGAAAGAATCCGTCAGATCGAATCCAAGGCGCTGCGAAAACTGAAACATCCGACCCGGGCCAGAAAGCTGCGGGAATATTTAAAATAACAACTTGAGGGTTTCTCCGGGACGGATCGGCTGCCCTAATTTCACCTGCACCTTCGAAAACGGCAGCGGCACAAAATATTTATCCCATCGCCAAAAGAAAGTCAATTTCCAGGGCGCCTTTACTCCGACCGGAATTATGGAGAGGTTGCCTTTGGTTGAGAGGTAAGTCGCGCCCGGCTTGACCTCATAAAGCGGCCCGTTCGGCCCATCAACCGCAATGACAGCATCGTATCCCTTCCTTACCAGTTTTAATAATTTCGCGAAACCACGGGCGGCGTCAAGCTTCTCTTTTGCCAGCGGCAAGGTGATATTTTGATATCCCATCCACTCGGCAACTTTTCCCAGTACTCTTCCCCGGATCTCCGGCGTAGTCACGATGCAAGCTTTCTGATCCCGGTAGAGGTAAAACATGACAAAGGTCGCCTGATGCCAGACCGCGAAGAGAACGTTTTTCCCTTTCTTTTTCAGCTCATCTAGCCAGCCACTCCCCTCGATCTCAAAGCGCAGGGTCCGGCAAATTGCCATCATCAAGCCAAAGAGCAGAAGAGCCCTTATATTAATGTAAGTATTGATCAGATAACTCATTTGCCTCATTTTAACACAAACGTTGCGGTTTCCTTCGTGTATAATTAAGAGGATGAAAATCCTTTTAATCCAACCTTCGATGTATCACCGCGTGGGGCAGCTGCTTAAGTTCGAAAAAGCTTTTATCCCTTCCATTACCATGCCAACCCTGGCGGCCTTAACGCCGGAGGGAATTGAAGTTGAAATTATTGATGAACATGTTGATGATATTAATTTCGAAAGCAAGGTGGATCTGGTCGGCATCACCTGCCACACCTTTTCAGCCTCGAGAGCCTACGAAATTGCAGATGAGTTTAGGAAAAGAAAGGTGCCGGTAATAATGGGAGGCATTCACCCGACCGTGCTTTCGGAAGAAGCCAAAGGCCATGCCGATTGTGTGATTACCGGAGAAGTCGAAGATATCTGGGAAAAAGTGATTTATGATTTTAAGCTTAAGGCCTTGAAGCCTTACTACAAAGCCCCCTTCCCCGATTTACAGCGTCTGGTCATACCGAAAATTAAACTTATTAATCTTAAAAATTACCAGAAGATGCCTTTCTCTGATCTGCCAACCATTCCCTTGGAAACTTCTCGAGGGTGCCCTTTCGCTTGTGATTTTTGTTTGGTCACGCAGTTCTACGGGAGTCATCACCGGGTCAAGCCGGTGGAGAACGTGGTCAAAGAGATCGCGGCGATTGGCGCCCGCTATTATTTCTTTTGCGACGTGAATATCGGGGCGGACAAAAAGCGCGCGCGCGAACTTTTCCGGGCGCTGGTTCCGTTAAAGATCAAATGGGCCGGACAGTTCAATATTGCCGCGGCCGCTGACCCGGAAATGCTGCGGCTGGCGAAGGTAAGCGGCTGCTATGCCGCTTACCTCGGGATTGAAAGCATCAGCGCGGGCAGTTTGAAAAGCGTCAACAAGAAGATGAACCGGGTGGAGGAGTATGCCGCGCAATTGAAGGTCTTTCATCAGTGCGGGATCCCGGTTCATGCCAGTTTTGTTTTCGGGCTGGACGGGGATGACGAGCGGACGATCGACCAAACGGTCGAATTCGTCGACCGCAACCGGATCGATAAGGTGACCTATTTTTTTCTCTATCCCCTTCCCGGCACCCGGCAGTACGACCGGTTAAAGGCGGAAGGGAGGATGGTCAATGACCGATACTGGCTTGATAAAGATAGGCCGCTCCTAGATGTTCATTACCAGCCGAAAAAGATCAGCCGGGAAAAATTACTGGAAAAATTTTGGGAAGCGAATGATCGGACTTTTTCTTGGAGTTCGATAATTAAACGATTGTTCCTCCCACCCCAGCCGCAGTGCCTTACTTCTTTTGTTTCTAATATTTTCTATCGGAGCATGATTCAAAAGAGAGAGCTTAGTTTTTCCTGATTTTCTCAAGCAGATCCGGCCTTATGGCAGCAATTGATTGCAATATGAAATGGTCACGGCGGTCATGCCGATCCCATTTTAGTTTATAGAAGCGAACGACCTCTTTGATATTTTTTAGGTGTGAACTCTCCGGGACAAAGAGATCTTCAATCGTCGCATCAACGTATGCTCCAAAATAATGTTCGACCATCTTTGCAACTTCGGAATCCATCGGCCGCATTCCGGACTTTAACAATATCTCAGCCACCCTTTTGCCGATGGCAGCCCGATCTCCCCGATTGTAGCGGTTATTATCATTCAGCAAAGATTGTAAAAATCCCTCCGAGAGGGATTGAAACGTCTTCTCGGAGACGAGAATTTCCCCCGCCTGCGCAGCGCCCTGCAGGCGCGAAGCGAGATTGGCAACCGGCCCCAGGACATCAAACTCAATCTTCCCCTCCTTGTTCCCCATGTTGCCAACGGTAACCTCCCCGGCCGCAATCCCTACCGTTATCGCCAGCGGCTCCACCTCGGGATGCTGAGAATAATATCCCTGCATGTCAGCCGAAAGATTGAATTCCTGCATCGCCCTCTGGGCCTGAATCGCAGCCAGGATCGCTCTCTCTGGAGAATCTTTTTCCTCCTTCAGGGCTCCCTCCAGCGACATCTGGGCGTCACCGATGTGTCGAATAACGATCCCTTTTTGCCGGGTAACCACCGGATCGATGACATCAAAGAATTTGGAAATAATCCGCATGATCTCATTGGGGTCCCCGATCGTCTCGGACATTTTAGTGAAACCCCTAAGGTCTGCAAACATGACCGCCGCATTATCGATCTTTCTCGGCCGCAGAATTTCCGTGTTTCCCTTCAGAACTACCTCGGGAAAAAGGATGGGGCCAAGCTGATCACGCAGCATCTGCAGCCCTTCTTCGTTTTGAATTTGGGGGATTATTCGCTCCATCACCAGCTTCGCGTAGCTCTGATGGGTCCTAAACTGTTCTTCGAATTTGTGTTCCTCTCCCGCTTCAGGAATTTCCGGATTGGTGGTTTGTAAATATCCGTAAACAAAAACTTCCCTCTTCTCGTTCAGGCGGAAGAGCGGCCAGATGGTATAAGATTTAACCCCAACAATTTTGATTAAAACCTGGTTTTGCGGACGAAGCGGAAAATTAGAACAATCCTCTACCGTCAATCCCACCAGCTTGAACAACCCCGTTGCGATATTCCCGATGTCTTCAATCCCCTGATGGATAATCCCCAGATTCAGACCGCCCGCTCTAAAAATGGCCTCCTTCTCTTCGCCCTCTTTAATTTTCCGGTCACGAATGTCCCTTTCGGCCGAACCGGCCGAAACCAATTCCACCATCGTCCCTTTCGGAAGGATGCGAATTTTATCGCCTTGCTTTAGCCCCAGATCCGGGGAATTGATTTCTTCCGCTCTTACCAGTTTAAAAAATGATCCTTCAGCGTCATCGACATCGACTAGTCGATCCTTGCCAACCTCCGCAACCGCTGCTTCCTTCTTCCCCATCAACTGGCGGGCTTTCCCCCTCAGATAAAAGAGTTTCATCTCCGAACCCGGCCGCAGGACTCGCCGGTAAAGGGTCCGGCTCCCTCTTTCATCAACCTCGGCAACCACGTCTTCTCTCACCTGAAAATTCTCCCACTCCTTGACCGCCCAATAATTTCCATCATTATTTCTAAATATTGTCTGCGTCTCCGGAATAGTTAAATAATCTTCTCCTTCCGGCGCTCCCATCCTCAACGGATAAATCTTGGCATCCTTCAATTTCATTCCCGGCTGATAAACCAGATATTCAAGTTTGACCCCGAAACGCACGGTTGAACCGTCCTCGGCAACCACCCTAACCGACCACCCCGCACTCTCCGTATCTTTCTTCTTCGAAAACCCAACGATCTGCCATGCCCATTTTGTAGCTGCATTAAGTGAATCAACTAAATTCTCTATAATGGTTCTATCGGAAGAAGCCGTAAGCCGGCTGCCTGAAATCTCATTCATCGCCAAATACATTTTCTCCCATCGCTCGCTTCTCTCTCTTTCCGCAGCGATTGCTCTTTTAAATTCCTCCTCCCGTTCGACCAATCTTCTCCTCAATGCTTCCTCTCCGGCAGCGGCTAACTTCTCCCGTTCGGCGAGAGTTTCAAAGGCACGCCGTTTTTTAACAAAAACGACCGGATCATAAAAGCGGGCGAGAAGACGCTGCGAGAGCGACGCCGCTTCCGAAACCGTTACCCGGCACTTATCCAGATTTTCTTGGTTTAACCGCGGTTCAATCTCTTTAAAGATTGCCGGAGAAAAAGAAGCGGAGATTGCAGCCCCCACCGCAGAACGCACCGCTTCAGAAAATTTGCCCAGAGAAGCCCGGGAGAGAAAAATTCCTTTTTTCAGGGCTTCGACTCTCAGATTTTGTCCCAAAACCTCATAATTCGGGGGAAGTCCAAACGCCTGGGTCAAACGCACGGCAATATCGTAGAAGCGCCCGAGTTGTTTTGCTTCCGCGTGCAGAGCCCGCTCGCTTTTGCTTCCACGATACATTCTTAATACTGGATTAGTTAAATAACCGGCCACGTACATTTATCGTCATCTCGCCAAAGAATTTCACTTAATTATGCTATAATTTAAATGTGAAAAAGCTGGTCGTGATCCTCTTATCCCTCGCTCTTTTGTCGTCCGCCGCTCTGGCTGAAACTGCTGAAGTTTATCCCAGAATTGCCCTTGTCCTTTCGGGCGGCATTGTTACCCGTGGCCTCTCGGAAATCGGGGTAATAAAAGCGCTGGAAGAAGAACATATCCCTATTGCTTATGTTGCCGGAACAAGCATGGGAGCAGTACTGGGAAGCCTGCTGGCTCAGGGCTACACCGCGGATGAGATCAAAGGAATCGCCAAATCCATCGATTGGATGCAGGCTTTTATGCAAAGCACCGAATATAAAAATCTGCTTTTCGGCGAGAAGGAGAAATACGGAAAATATCTCCTTAGCGTCGAGCTGGAAGGCTTAAAGCCCATCATTCCGAAAAGTCTGGTTAATGAGCAAAAACCTTCTCTCCTCTTCACGGAAATTTCCATTAAAGCTCTATATATCCGCGATTTTAATAAATTAAAAATACCATTCAGGGCAAATGCAACCGACCTGGAAACCGGGAAAGAGGTTGGCTTCTCTTCCGGTTATCTTCCCAGGGTTTTGCAAGCCTCCTCTGCTGTCCCTATGATGCTCCCCCCGGTAGAAATCGACGGAAAACTCTTGGTGGATGGGGGATTGGTTAACAACCTCCCGGTAAACCTGGTGCAGGAATTCCATCCCGACATAATCATCGCCGTAGACCTCGGCATGGAACTCAGAAAAAAAGAAGAGCTGAATTCGCTTCTTCCCATCCTGTCGCAGAGCCTGGCCTTCTCTCAAAAAGATAACACCGAAAGAAACCGCAAGCTGGCGGACATTCTGATCGAACCCGATATTTCTAAATACAGCTTCTCCGATTTTGGAAAGATCGATGAAATTATTGATGTCGGTTATCGAGCGGCAAAAGCAAAGCTCCCCGCATTGAAAAAACTTATTTCTCGGAAAATAAAATATCCGGCAGTCAAGAAACCTGGGAATTTAGGGACAGCGGCGGCAGGCGTCATTATTAAAAATATATATATCAGCGGCAACATCGTTTATCCCGGAGAAGTCCTGCCGCGGATCATTTCTTCTGAAGTGGGCGCGCCCTTTGATCTGGAGAAAGCCGAAAGGGACCGAAAAGCCATCTGGAGTAAATACTTTTTTGATGGCTACAAACTGGCCGAGGCCTCCGTTTCTTTTGAAAGTGAAACCGGCAATTTAAGATTCAGGGTCTCCGAAGGCCGCATCGAAGCGGTCCAATTTATCGGCAGAGAATACCTGAGCGAAATGTTTTTAAAAGACAAGATCCGATACCAGGCAAGATTTAACATAAATAATATCTCCGATAACATTGACCGGCTGTACGCCACCGGTTTTTTCGAAAGCGTTGGTTTTACGGTCGTCCCGGGTGAGAACGGATACCTGCTTCAATACATTATAAAGGAAAAATATCACAATTCGCTCTCGGTCGGACTGCGCTATGATACCTATCAGCAGTTATCGCTTTTGGCGGACCTTAACCTGAACTATTCAAAATCAAATAACTTTCAGCAGACGGTCAGCTTAAAGATCGGCAATGAATGTAATTATCAGCTTATCTCCGAATTCTGGCCGCGTCGTTTCGGACAAAACTTACTGGGAGAATTCACCGTCTTTTATTTCCTTAAAAGCCAGGACCTGTATAAAGGAAATTCGCTGGATTCCACTTTTAATTACCTGTCCAAGGGCATTCGCCTGGCTGCCAAAGTAAATATTGAGCCGCTCGGCCAAATTACTTCCGGTATTGAAACCATCAATGTTTCCTATGAGAAGATCTTTTCGCTCCTGCCCGATGAGAACCTGACCAAACTTTTCATCCGGACCCGGCTTGATTATCTGGACGAACCCATCGTTCCCAAAAGCGGGGTGGCCGCAAATCTTGAATATCAGCAGGCGTTTCCGGCCCTGGGAGACAAGTATGATTTTTCAAAAGCCAAGGTCGATCTGGCCGGTTATATGCCGCTTCCCTGGCAGCATGTGGTTTTTGCCAAAAGCAAAATTTACTTGGGGAAAGGGAGCGTTCCGCTTTCCGAACGCTATCGATTGGGAGGAGAAGAAACGCTGATGGGCTTTGGCCGGAACCAATTCGTGGGAAAGGACCTGGTTCAATTAAGGCTTGGTTATCGTATTCCTATTACTACTCTTTCCGCCGGGTTGGTCGAGGGAGTATATTTGTCATTGCTTCAAGATTTTGGAGAAGCGGCTTCACAAATTTCGGATATCAGCCTGGATAGAATCAATGCTGGTTTTGGAGCAGAGCTCCAGTTTAATACTATATTAGGTCTCGCCGCGCGGCTTAATCTGGGGATCAGCCAGAGAACTTATCTCTTCTTCTCGATCGGAAACGAATTCTGAGCTATTGGCTTTCTTTTGGCCAGCGGCTGATATCCGGCCCGTATTTTTCTTTATTTTCCTGCAGCTTCTGTTTTAAAGCCGCGACGTTGCCGGCCAGTCCCTTAATTGTGTTCTCAAATTCCTCGATCTGCTTCAAAAGTTCGTCAACGCTTTTCGCTTTTTGTTCTTCCGCCATGTTTAACCTCCTTGCACCGAGCTTGTCGAGGTGCTTAGAACTGGGCAGTGCTGGGATTGAACCAGCGACCTCCTCGGTGTAAGCGAGGCATTCTACCACTGAACTAACTGCCCGCGCAATCCCTCGACGAGCTCGGGATAAATGGGCGCGGCAGGGATTGAACCTGCGACCTCCTCTGTGTGAGAGAGGCGTTCTACCACTAAACTACACGCCCGACGCTAAAATCTTACCACGCCTTGACTACGCCTTCAAGTTGAGCTAAACTGATTTTGAAAATTAGGATTTGGGATTTTACATTTGTTTAGGATTTAGGATTTCCGCGTAGCGGATGGGGGCCCATAGCTCAATGGCAGAGCAATCGGCTCATAACCGATTGGTTCCAGGTTCGAGCCCTGGTGGGCCCATTTGATTTGATCCGCAAACTATGTCCTACACTTTTAAGGAGATTCCTTTTTTCTATTGACTACTAAGTTCTTCCGTTGCATAATACTCTAAAAGTCATCATGAGATCTTATAAAATACTAAAAACATATTGTTTTATCTTCTCTTTTTTCCTTCTATCCGTGCTATTCACTTCAGCTGCTTCGTCTATGGGAGAAATTCCTCCAGAAAATCCTCCCTCAAGCGCTTCGCCGGAAATGGCTGCGCCGGTCTCTGCCGAAGCAGCGGCCGTGCCTTCGAAAGAAGCAGTGGCTTCAGCGGAGGCAGTCAAGCCCGTTTCTGCGGAAGCAGTTGCGTCAATTGAAGCCGTCAAGCCCGCTTCTGCGGAAGCGGTTTCGTCAATTGAAGCCGTCAAACCGGTTTCTCTCGAAGTAATAGCAGCACCTTCCGGCGAAGCTGTCCGGCCGGCTACTCCCGAAGTTATCGCCTCCCCGGAAGCGCCGACTGAAGAAGGGGCAAGTTATAAAGGTGTTCCCTGGGGAGTCGATTTCAGCCATTTCAAGCAGATCAAGGGTTTTGCCGGCAGCCTTGGTTCATCCAGCGCTGCTTTCGTCAACTCTTCCTATGATAATGACATCGCACTCCTTCTCGACGTCCCCATCTCCGGCAAGGAAGAGAAAGGGGGACAGCGAATCATGTTCGAATATGTCCCGCAGAAATTTTCCTCCGTATACTTCGAACCTGATGACATCAATTATATCTTTTACGACGGGAAATTCTGCATGGCTTTTTCAAAGTTAATGGGGAGCAACTTTGACCTTTACCGCGATAATTTCTATAAAAAATACCAAAAAACCGGCTCTATCACCAAGTTTTATGAGCCGGCATCGAAGAGAAAGTACCGGATTGATGCCATCATTTTTGAAAAGGGTAAAACCAAAGCCTTCCTGATTAAAAGCCAGGCCACAGAAAAAGACAAAACCACTGCTTCGGTAAAAATGTTCCTGGTCTTTGACGAGCTGTTCAATAACATTCGTAAAGAAATCAAAGATAAAGTCGCCAGTAAAAAGCAGTCAAAGGGTGTCAATCTGGAAAAAGACCTGAATAAGATAGAATAATCAGGCTTCAGATTTTACCGTCTTGTATATCCCTACTCACTAGTCCCATCATCCTCATATAAAAGCGCAGATTGTGGAGGGTCAAAAGATGCATAGCGGTAATCTCCCGCGCCCAGAAGAGGTGCCGGATATAGGCTTTGGTAAAATGCTTGCAAGTATAGCAATCACATTCTGGATCAATCGGAGTAAAGTCTTTTTCAAACTTAGCCAGACGAATGCTGGTTTTCCCTTCATAATTTAGAAACGAACCGTGGCGGGCTAAACGGGTCGGGATAACACAATCAAAAAGGTCCGCTCCCAGCTTGATCGCTCCCAGGATATCGGAAGGGTACCCTACCCCCATTAAATGCCTCGGCTTTTCTTCAGGAAGAACATCAGTAACTATATCGAGCATACCAAACATCTCTTCCTGCGGCTCCCCAACGGACAGCCCACCGATCGCGTAACCCGGAAAATCAATCGCCGCGATCTCCTCCGCTGATCTTTTGCGCAAATCCTTATAAGTGGATCCCTGTACGATTCCGAATAAAGTTGGAATTTGGAATTTAGATATTGTTTCGGATTTAGGATTTAGGATTTCGGATTTAGACTCGCGGGCCCATTCCGTTGTTCTCATTAAAGCTTCCTCCGCCTCTTTCTTCCCGCACGGATAAGGCACACACTCATCCAATGGCATCATGATGTCGGAACCAAAGGCGGTTTGGATTTCTAATACTTTCTCCGGGGTCAAGAAGTGTTTACTCCCATCCACATGAGAAGTGAATTCGACTCCTTCGTCAGTTACTTTCCTCATATGAGCGAGAGAAAAGACCTGAAAGCCTCCGGAATCAGTTAGAATCGGCTTGTCCCAGCCGATGAATTTATGCAGGCCCCCCGCCTCTCTGATAAGTTCGTGCCCCGGGCGGAGATAAAGATGGTAAGTGTTGCAAAGAATGATTTCCGTTCCAATCTCATTCAATTCCCGCGGCGACATGGTCTTGACCGTACCTTGAGTGCCAACCGGCATGAAAGCGGGGGTATTCACTACCCCATGGGGAGTGTAAAGTTTGCCGACGCGGGCTTTGGATTTGGTGCTTTTCCTGAGGATTTCAAACATGGATTTATTATACCATGCCCTCACCTAACTGATCGTTAACGGCTACTTTTGTATTTACCTCCCTCTCCCAGAGGGAGAGGGACTGGGGAGATTGCTTTTGTCCCACCCAACCCCCTCTCCCCCTGGGAGAGGGTTGTGATAAAGATTTAACCGATTAAGATAAACCTGGGTGAGGGCTGTTCAGACAATCATCATCGCGTCGCCGAAGGAGAAAAAACGGTATTTCTGTTCGATCGCTTCCTGATAGGCTTTCATTATGAATTCTTTCCCAGCAAAAGCCGAAACTAACATAATTAAGGTCGTCCTCGGCCAGTGAAAATTGGTAATCATGGCATCGACAACTTTAAATTTGTGGCCAGAATAGATGAATAGATTGGTTTCCCCTTTGAGCCTTTGAGTCTTTGAGGCAAATACGGTTTCAAGAGTTCTAACCGACGTTGTTCCAACCGCGACGACCCGCTTCGCTGCCTTCAAAGCATCGATCGTTTCTTTCGGAACTTCATAATACTCAGAGTACATTTTATGTTCTTCAACATATTCAGAATAAACCGGTTTAAAAGTTGCCAGCCCCGTGTGAAGAGTAACCTGCGCGATCTTAATTCCTTTCGCTTTGATCTTTTCAAGCAGCTCTGCAGTAAAATGGAGCCCGGCCGTCGGAGCAGCGGAGGCCCCTTCTCTTTTCGCATAAACCGTCTGATACCGTTTTGACAATTGTGATTTAAAATTTAGGATTTGTTTAGAATTTAGAATTTCAGATTTAGCATTTATATAGGGTGGCAATGGTATCTCCCCATACTTCCTCATAAAACCATCGAGGTTCCCTTCAAACTCAATTATCTGCTCGCCGCTTTCTGTCTTTTCAAGAACGGTTCCAACCACAACCCCATCGCCAAAAATCACTCTTGATCCTACTTTCAATCTCTTTCCTGGCTTAACCAGACACTCCCAGATCTGATCCCTGATCTCTGACCCCTGTTTATCTCTTTCTGATTTCTGTTTTCTGCTTACTAGAAGAATTTCCACTTTCGCACCGCCATCTTCCTTCTTCCCGATTAGATTGGCCGGAATAACCTTAGTATCATTCAAAACCAGAAGATCGCCTGGAAGAAGATAATCAACGACATCGTAGAAATATTTGTGCTCAATGGCTTGAGTTTTTCGATCGAGCACCAGCAGCCGCGAGTGGTCTCTCTTTGCGGCTGGCTCGTGGGCAATCAAATCTTCCGAAACTTTAAAATCAAAATCTGAGGTTTTAAGCATACTTATCCGGGAAAATCGGAGTGGTGGGATTTGAACCCACGATCCCTACCACCCCAAGGTAGTGCCTTAGACCAAGCTGGGCCACACTCCGATCGTTTCTACCTGCGAAAAATAAGATTCAACAAAACGGTAAGAACTATACTGACCAAGATCATAGTCGCGATGGGGATATAGAGCGTGAACCCTTCGCGACGGATAACAATATCGCCCGGCAGCCGTCCAAACCAGGGCACTTTTGCCACCAGGATGAAGAAAGCCCCGATCAGGACGGTGATGATCCCGATGTAAAGCAATAAGCGGCCAAGTGATTCAACTGCCATTTTACTTTATAGTAAACCTGACCGGCACTTCGAACCAGCTGGCGAGCGGCGCTCCGCCCTGACTGGCGGGGGAAAATTTCCACTGCGCAACTGCGGATCGCGCCGTTTCGTCCAATTCATAAATTCCCGAAGAGAGTTTGGTTTCGATTTTTTCAGGAAGACCGTTCAAGACTACGTAGACCGACAATAAAACTATTCCTTCTAACCCTTTTTCCAGCACCGATGATGGATAAGCCGGAAGAACTTTAAAATTTATTGAAGGAGGAATGATCGGCAGCAGGGTTATAACTTTTGGCTGTGGCGCTGGCGCCTCTGCCACCCTTGCAACCTTTGCTGCCGTTACAATCTTTACGGCCGTTGCGGCCCTATCTGCCCTTTGCACCACAATCTCTTCTCCCATAAAGATCGGAACACTTTTAATTTTGGCCGCCTGCGGCCTAGCCATAAAATAGCCCGCCGAGAGAGCCAGAGCGAAAATCAAAAACAAAACTATATTTTTTAACGAAACCTCTTTTGCCTTAATCATATGCTTTCCCTCCTATCAACCCAACCACCTAACAACCTATTAGCCTTTTGATTATACCAAATTACATTTCCCATTTCACCCCGATCGAGTAATTCCTCCCCGGCATGGGGTAATTTCTGGCTGCGAAAGTCGTCGGGTCATAGCCGACAACTTCGGAATATTTTTCATCAAAGAGGTTATTGGCCGCCAATTCGGTGTTGATCGCCTCGGAGAGCCGTTTTGATATCTTGAGATCGACAACCGTGTAAGCCGCCAGTTTAATCGTGTTATTCTGATCGGCATACCTCTCCCCGACAGATTTGATTATCAAACTTGTCCCGCCGGAAACCACGCCAACTGAGTATTTATTCATCGGGGTATAGGGAATTGTTTTATCGACGACCAGCGGATTGGCATCTTTTTTGTCGATCACTTTTTGGTAAGTGTAATTAATGAATCCTTTCCCCTCTTTCCCGAGGCTGCGCGCCAGCTCGAATTCCACCCCTTCACTCTGGACTTCCCCAATATTTTTAACCTGCGTAATAAAAGTGGAGGGATCATAAGCCCAAAGGATCAGATCGGTCACGGTTGAGGCAAAATAATTAAGCCGGGCCGATGTTTTTTCGGTCAGTTGACGCTCCAGTCCAAATTCATAAGAGATTGATTTCTCCGGTTTGAGGTTCGCGTCTCCAAACATATTCCAGCCGGGATCATTCCAGTAAAGTTCGTTGAGGGTTGGCGCGCGGAAAGCGGTGCCGGCTGAGGCCCTGAAGATCAAATTGTCCGCCTGATAAACTAGGCCAACCCTCGGATTAATCGAGGTCCCGGCGGTCGAGTGTTTGTCTCCGCGGATACTGGAGGTCAGGAAAGATTTGCCAATCTGTATCTCATCCTGGATAAAAGCCGCGTAATTTGTGATCGTATGATCGCCTGACAGGCTGGTCTGCCCCCTATCCGCTCTTCCTTCCAGACCATATAATATTTTGCC
>Ga0315277_10001052_pt1 | contig 41283 bp, 25 predicted proteins | sample YL17G05_15_MG_FD_203695 | JGI IMG/M metagenome (GOLD analysis project Ga0315277, IMG submission 203695) | Sediment microbial communities from Yellowstone Lake, YNP, Wyoming, USA - YL17G05_15 | ecosystem: Environmental > Aquatic > Freshwater > Lake > Sediment | place: USA: Wyoming | collected... | reverse complement strand
GGCTCGCTCCTCTGGTCTTCGTTGCTCACCATCCTTGCCCGCATCTTCAAAGAAAAAGTCTCCGCTCGCGGACTTGGCATTGTCAACAAAGTTGCCGGCTCCCTCTTGATGCTCTTCGGTGCAATTGCCCTGTGGACCGGTCTGAACGGGCTTTAGCCCGGTTTTCCCCGATGCCTTCCCTTTTCTGGCGGGTTCCGGTCGAACAATAGCAAATCCTTCGCAGTTTCAGGCCAGTGGGGATTCTGCGACAGGGACATCAATTCACCTACGCCCGCCGCGACATTTTCGCACTCACGAACGTAATTTCCGTACATTTGCCTACCCAATCGTTCCATATTCACTCACCAAGGAGATGCACGATATGATCCGCTTCCTGATGTTGTCTCTGTCGCTCGTCCTCGTTTCCCCTGTGCTCCTGGCACAGGTGGATGCGCGCATGCTGCAGTACCCCGACGTGTCGCAGACACAGATCGTTTTCTCGTATGCAGGTGATCTGTGGGTGGTCCCCAAGGAGGGGGGCACGGCGCTCAGGCTCAGCTCGCCGGCCGGAGAGGAGCTCTATCCGCAGTTCTCGCCCGACGGCTCGAAGATCGCCTACAGCGCTGACTATGATGGCAACCAGGAAGTCTATGTGATACCGACGATGGGAGGCATGGGGAAGCGCGTGACGTATCACGGCATGGCCGATCGCATCGTCGATTGGTATCCCGACGGAAGCAAGCTTCTCTACGCGTCGTCGATGAGCAGCGGTCGCCAACGGTACGATCAGTTCTACAGCGTTGCGCCGACCGGCGGGATGCCGGATCAGCTCCCCGTGCCGTACGGTGAAATGGCCTCGCTCTCGCCGGATGGCAAGAAGATCGCCTACACGGCCATGACACAGGCGTTCCGTACGTGGAAACGGTACCGCGGCGGCTAGGCAGCCGATATCATCGTGTTCAACCTCGAGACGAAAGCATCGGAGGTCGTTGCGCCGAGCCCGGCGAACGACGAGTTCCCGATGTGGCACGGGAACACGATCTACTTTCTCTCTGACCGCGGTCCGGATCAGCGCTCGAACATCTGGTCGTACAACCTCGACACCAAGCAGACGAAGCAGATCACCAAGGTTACCGACTATGACATTCACTTTCCCTCCATTGGTCCATCAGACATCGTCTTCGAGGCAGGCGGGAAGCTTTACCTGCTGAGCCTGACCGATGAATCTGCCCGCGAGGTGAAGGTGAAACTGGTGACTGACGAGATCACGCTCCGGCCCCACGCGGAGAGCGTCAGCAAGTACATTCGGCATATCTCCGTCGGTCGCGACGGCAAACGGGCGCTGTTCGAGGCGCGGGGCGATATCTTCTCCGTGCCAGCGGAGAATGGCCCCGTCATCAATCTGACCCGCAGCTCCGGCTCCGCCGAGCGCTACCCGGCGTGGTCGCCGGACGGGCGCTACGCGGCGTACTGGAGCGACAAATCCGGCGAGTACGAGTTGGTGCTGCTTGATCTGTCGAAGCCCGGCCCCGAACAGAAACTGACCTCCTACGGCCCCGGCTACCGCTATAGTCTGTGCTGGTCGCCGAACAGCACGATGATCGCGTTCATCGACAAGGCTATGAAGATCCAGGTCTACGACGTCGACAAGAACAAGACGACGCAGGTCGACCAGGGACTCTACTTCTATCAGGGGGCGTTAAGCGGGTTCCGCGCGAGCTGGTCGCCTGACAGCCGCTGGCTTGCGTACGCGCGGGACCTGGGCAATCAGAACAACGCCCTCTTCCTGTTCGACACGAAGGAGGGGAAGTCCACACAGGTGACGTCGGGATATTACCAGGACATACAGCCGTGCTTCGACCCGGATGGTAAGCATCTCTACTTCCTCACCAACCGCACGTTCAATCCGATCTATTCGGATATCGATAATACATGGATTTACCCGAACAGCACCAGGATTGCGGCTGTAACCCTTGCAGAGGAGACGCCTTCCCCGCTGGCACCGAAGGATGACACGACGGCCGTAGAAAAGGAGGAACCGAAGAAGGAGGAGTCGAACGAGAAGGGCAAAGAAAAGAAGGAGGAGAAGGAAGAGAAGCCGAAAGAGACGAAGATCACGCTTGCGGGCTTCGAGCAGCGAGTGGTGATCTTGCCCCCGGTGGCAGGAAATTTTGGCGGCATTGCGGCGGTGTCCGGGAAGATCATCTTCCTGCGCACCCCCAACAGCGGCTCTGATGACAAGAAGAAGCCGTTGATGCATTACGATCTGGAGAAACGCGAGGAGAAAACGATCCTGGACGACGTCGATATGTTCTCCGTCAGCGCTGACAGCAAGAAGGTGCTCGTCGGGAAGTCGGGGAGTTACCCCATCGTGGACGTCGGTGAAAATCAGAAGCTCGACAAGAAGATGCCCACGTCGCAGCTTGAGATGACCGTCGACCCGAAGGCGGAGTGGAACCAGATCTTCACGGACGTCTGGCGGATCGAGCGCGACTTCTTCTACGACCCGAACATGCACGGAGTCGATTGGAACGAGATGAGGGTCCGCTACGGGAAACTGCTCGAGAACGCCGTGACGCGCTGGGATGTCAACTACGTGATCGGGGAGTTAATCTCCGAGCTCAGCTCCTCGCATACTTACCGCGGCGGCGGTGACGTAAACGAGGGCGAGGTGCGCCACTTTGGATACCTGGGTGTGGATTGGGAACTTGTGAACGGAGCCTATCGCATCAAAGATATCGTCACAGACGCTCCGTGGGATACGGAGGTCCGATCGTCGCTTGCGCAGCCGGGCGTGGACGTTCACCAAGGGGACTATGTGCTTGCTGTGAACGGCCAGCCGGTCGATGTGACAAGAGCGCCGTGGGCGGCATTCGAAGGGCTTGCCGACAAGACTGTGGAGTTAACGGTCAACTCCAAGCCGACGATGGAGGGTGCCCGAAGAGTTGTTGTGCAGACGCTCACAGACGAAACAAGGCTTCGCAATCTTGCCTGGATCGAGTCCAACCGCAAGCGCGTGGACGAGCTATCCGGCGGGCGGATTGGCTACATCTACGTGCCGAGCACAGGCATCGACGGGCAGACGGAGCTCGTCCGTCAGTTTGCGGCGCAGTTCGACAAAGAGGGCCTGATCGTCGACGAACGTTTCAATAGCGGTGGTCAGATCCCCGATCGATTCATCGAGCTCTTGGACCGCAAGCCGCTGGCGTTCTGGGCCGTCCGCGATGGAAAGAACTGGCAGTGGCCGGTCTATGCGAGCTTCGGTCCCAAAGTCATGCTCATCAACGGGTGGAGCGGTTCCGGTGGTGATGCCTTTCCGGACTACTTCCGCAAGGCGGGACTCGGTCCGCTGATCGGGACGCGCACATGGGGCGGACTCATCGGTGTGACCGGTGCTCCCGGGCTCATTGATGGCGGGTACATTACGGTTCCGACGTTCCGGATGTACAATCCGGATGGGACGTGGTTCAAGGAGGGACACGGCGTGGATCCCGATATCGAGGTAAAGGATGATCCGTCACAGCTCGCGAAGGGGGTCGATCCTCAGCTGGAGGCTGGCGTTCAGGAAGTGCTGAAGCTGCTGAAGACGAAACCGCTTGTTGCACCGAAGCGGCCTGCGTACGAAAAAAGGTAAAAAGGAAAAAGCAAAAGGTAAGAAGTAAGAAAGTGTCTCGTCCGGGAAAAAGTTGACAGGTTAGGCTAGCCAGTTAACAGGAGACAGGACGATGGGGAAGCTCATTCGTCGTTATAGTTCAGCATTTAAGCAAGCAGTAGTTGCGGACGTGACATCGGGACAGTATACTGTGCTGGAGGCCGCCCAATGGCAAGCGCTCACTCTTTCGATGCCGCCCGCAGACGGCCCTGCAACATATTTGGCGCTGATACGGTTAGTACATCAATGGCTAACCACTTGCGATATCGGAATCGATGGGCACTCCTGCTGTTCGCGTTGATGAGCACGAAGGCGTCGGCGGGCCCGCCCTTCAATACGGACGACCCCCAGCCGGTCGACTATCTTCACTGGGAGTTCTACCTTGCGTCTGTGCAACAGTTTGAACGATTCGAGGTTGATGCGACGCTGCCGCATATCGAAATCAACTACGGTGCGCTGCCTGACGTGCAGCTGCATATTGTCGCGCCGATGGGCTATGTCCATACAAGCGAGGGCGCTCGATACGGCTACTCGAATACGGAAATCGGGATGAAATATCGATTCGTGCAGGAGACGGAAAGCACCCCCCAGATCGGCACCTTCCCGCTGATAGAGATCCCTACCGGTGACAAGAGCAAGGGGCTGAGCGAGGGAAAAATTCAGGCCTATCTACCAGTTTGGGTTCAGAAGAGTTGGGGAAAGCTCACAACGTATGGGGGAGGGGGATTCTGGTATAATCCGGGCGCAGGGCAGAGGAACTGGGGATTCACAGGCTGGGAGGTCCAGTACGACTTTTCAAAGGTCGTCACCCTCGGGGGCGAGGTATACTACCACACTGCCAGCAGCCGGGATTCGAGATCGGACGCGGGTTTCAACGTCGGTGGGTTCATTAACTTCAATGACGAAAATCATCTCTTGTTCTCATTCGGTCACAGCATGTTGGGTGAACATTTCTTCTCGGGGTATATCGGCTACCAGGTCACCATTTGAACCGCTGGAGCATCGCCGGTATGTCTCCACGCGCAGACAGCACCGATGCAAATCACCTTAAGGACTCCGCTCCTGATCTCCAGCGTTGCTTTTTCTTATCTAGTGCAAACCCGATTCCCAGACCGACCAGGAGCGCGCCACACATCTCACTCACAGGGGATGAATACCTCCGGTGTGCCCTCAGTTCTGAAACCATTCTCGAAAGAGAATAAACATAGTGTCGTTGCCCGCCGTCAGTTTCAGGAGAATCCCGGTTATCAGGATCGTCTCAAAATGGCGTGCACCTATCCTATGCGAATTCGCGAGGACGGTACAGAACCCGGGTGCACGTAGAAGCGGTCTTCGCTCCTTGCCCAACGACGCGAGTCGCCTTGAAGCTTCAAGAACACTCGGGCAAGCCCCATCTACTGCACGACCACTGTTCCGGTCATCATCGAATGGTACGTGCAATGGAATTTGAATGTCCCCGCCGAATTGAAGGTTGTCGTCTTGGTGCTGCCCGGGGTGATCTCACCGGTGTCCCACAGGCCCGTGTCGCTTGTTGAGGTATGGCTGACATTATCATCATTCCTCCACGACACCACCGTTCCTCGTGAGACTGTAATCGAGGATGGGCTAAATGCCGTACCAACCATCCCGACGGTGTTGGGTGCCGGTGGAGTAGTCGCCTTGGAAGTCGTTCCGTAGGGATTCGTCGAGTAGTCGCTCTTCATGCATCCAGCCATTCCCATCACCGTGACCGCGAATGCTGCAAACAACAGTTTTCTTGTATTCACTAAAAGTCTCCTTTCATCAGGTGATACATCCGACAAACGATTTCCAGACAGGGCACAACTAGCGTGCCATCCATTGCTGCGAAGTAAAAAGGGAAATATGAATAGAAAGTGAGGCTCAGAGAGGTTGTGAGGTGCGACTTGGCAGGGAAGGTACACTCTTGCAGGTTGAGGCGGGTTCCACCGTAGCAGCGATGCAACAACCCGGGTTCCGCCTCAAACAGCAGATCCTCTGTCTTGCGCCCGCCGACCACGCGGTTACAAGCGGCCTGTCGAAATCAGCACATTGCTGAGGATTGGGCTATGGCGGCGGCCATTACGCTGAGGAACGGTAAAATGAGAGAAGGCTTCAAGAGCTGTTATCCCCCAACCAAGCGTGTCAATATCCGAAGACAACAAGGACGATCCGGATTACGATCAACGCCCAGCCTACGATCACCACAATCCAGGTGACCTTCTTCGCGACCTGGGCGAGGATGACGAATGCGGTGAGCAGGGCGAGATAGCCGATTGGATCTGCGAGATCCCCGGGGAGTTTTGCCGTTGGCAGGATGATGCCGAGGAGATAAACAACCACTAATCCGACGTAATGAGCGAGCGAGTACAGAAACGTGAGAATTTGAGAGAGAATTGTCTTCCAGGGGACATCAATAATGCTGAGGAGCAGCCCGGTCATCGTATTCATGGCGTATCCTTCGAGTCGGTGAATTGCCTGGTGGTGTGCTCTGGATTCTCGGCGAACAACGCCCCTCGTCCCTATTTCCCGCGGCTTGCCGCACTTGGCTGGAGAGACCGATGCGGTTCTATCTCCTTGCCCCCCTCGAGCCGGATCTTGGAGAACTTCCTCAGTTCCGGCAGAGCGATCCGTCCGCTGGAGAGGAGCTTGGGTACATCCGTCTTGCTGATCAAAAGGCTGAAGAAAGGATAAGGAATATCTCTTCCCGATTCATCTTCGCGCAATGCGTAGAGCTCAAGGATGGTGACATTGAAGAACTTCTCCAGCGATCTCAGTTGGTTGTCTCCGGAAATGAGCCGGAAGAACCTCAGCACCTCTGCGAGCACCCTGCCTTCAAACTTGCCTGATTCGACGATCGCTGCGGACTGATGCTCAAGCTGGACCCGTATGTGCAGCTCTCGAACCGATGGGTCAATTTCTGTGAGCTCTATGCTTGAAAAGTAAGGATGGGATTCCAGGGTCACCGGTTGAAGCCGCCAGGAATCAAGCACGGTTGTCTTCTCCCCCCGCTCCAAGATCGCGAGCTCCGTCTCCTGAAATTTCTTCTGAACGGCAGTCCGGTGCCGAAGGATCTCCTGTTCAGTTCGCACAACCGTCCCCTGGTGGACATAGACACGAGATTCGTATTGAGATCTTCTGTACATCGTCATGACGACCACCATCACAATAAGCCAGAAGACACCGAAGATGATCAGTACGTTCCTATATCCGAGCTCATAGGTGTAGAATTCCAGTGCGATGCCCAGGAGCGCAAACACGAGGAAGAGGACGATGGCGCCCGGTTCGGCCCACCAGGCCATCCGCTTTCTGAACGGGTCGGTATCGAGTTTCTTCTGCGGGGTGTGAAGATCCGGCGGGTCCATTTCAGTATTGGTCCAGATCGTGCCCGACGACCGCGCGACCGGAGAATCCTCCCGTCCGGATGCCCTTGAGAAGCTCCTCGTCAGTTGCGCCCATCCGAATGATGTGGCTCAGGATCAGCAGCTTCGGGGCTGCACGTCCTGCTAACGCGCCGAGCTCAACATCGGACGTGTGGAACTGGTGCATGTACTCCGGCCAGTCGTCGCCACCCGGACGCTGTTCCGGCTTGAGCCTTGCGTCCGAGTAGGCCTCGTGAACAAGCACATCCACCCCGCGCGCGGCAGTCACAAGCGTCTCACTAGGCCGCGTGTCTCCTGATATGACAATTGACCGATCCGGCGTATCGAACCGATAGGCATACGCTTCCGCCCAGTTTCCATGTTGTACAGGAATGGCCGTTACCCGAACACCCAGGCTGTCGAAAACAAGGCCAGGGCTGATCTCGTGGACGGCGACCGTGTAGCCGTTCGGGGTTTGATGCTCAAGGCCCGCAATGCGCACTTCGATGTCTTCTGCATACGCGGCGATCAGGTGATCCGTCATCTGCTGAAGGCCGTGCGGCCCGTACGCTTGCAGCGGGGTTTTGCGGCCCATCACCCATGAGGTGAAGATCAGGTCGGGATAGCCGAGGGTGTGGTCGCTGTGGAGGTGCGTGATGAAAAGCGCTGTCACGCCGTTGATCGGAAGGCGGGCTGCGCCGAGCTGTCGCTCGACTCCCGGACCCGCGTCAACGAGAAAGACGCTGCCGCCGACCACGACGGCAGTCGCCGGCCCCGATGCCTTCAGATCAGGTCGGGGCATCCCCGTTCCGAGAAGAACGACCGTTGTGCTCTCCCGTGCACCCTCTTGAAGACCCTGCGCCTCAGCCGCAGCGCGCAAGAAGCTGAAGATAACGAGCGAGATCAGGAGCCGAAGCATCACCGAGCGATGTTGTGTATTCTCCATTATTCACCTCTGACTGTCTCGAACGGCCACTCGTTCAAGTACCGGGCACGCAGTGCAAACACGATGATCCCCGCGAGCATGACGCCGATGCCGGTGAGCATAAACATCCTCCCCGTTGAAATGAAGATTGCTCCCCACGCGAGGAACGCCAGGATCGCAGGCAGGGGGTACAGCCACATCTTGAACGGCAGCTTCTCCGACGGCCACCGCCTCCGGAGGAGCATCACGCCGGCGGCCTGTCCCATGAACTGTACGAGGATCCGCATTGCAAGGATCGCCTTGATGACATCCGTCAGCCTGAAGAGGAGGCTGAAGAGGAGCGCAGCGGCACCCAGGAACAGGAGCAAAACGTGGGGAAAATGCTTGGTGGGATGCAACCGGCCGAACGGCGAGAAGAAAGTGCCATCCGTCGTAGCGGCATAGGGTATGCGGGAGTATCCAAGCAGTGCCGAGAACAACGAGGCGAAGGCGATCCAGAGAATGAGAACCGTCGCTATCGATGCCGCACCCTCGCCATGAATTTGCTCGACGAATGTGCTCACGACGAACGGTGATTCCGCGATCTCCTTCCACGGAACCACACCGAGGATGCTGATCTGCATGGCGAGGTAGAGGATCGCAATGCCGGCGATGGAAATGAAGATACTCCTGGGAATATTCCGCTTGGGTTCTTTGACCTCGCCGCCGAGCTGGCAGACATTGTAGTAGCCAAGGTATGTATAGATTGTCTCCATCGTCGCGTGGCCGAGGCCCACGAAGAAAACCCAGGAGAGATCCCACGCTCCGGCCGGGAAGCCGAAGGCCAGACGCGTCTCAACGTGCGTCGCCCCGTCCCAGATCAGCCAGACAAGCGTGCAGAGAACGCCAGCCCACAGGAGCAACGACAACTTGCCGATCGTCGTAATTCGCCGGTAGAGGAGCGTCACCAGCAGCGCGACAAGCAAGGCCGACACGACTTTCTCGCCTGGGCCGCTCAACGGTACCAGACAGGTGAAATACTGTGCGAAACCGATCGCGCCCGAGGCCACGACAAGAGGCGCCTGGAACATCGTCTGCCAGATGAACAGGAACGCCATCGCTTTCCCCCAGCGGGCGGGGCCGTACGCCTCCCGGAGAAAGAAATAGCTTCCGCCTGCCCTTGGCATCGCTGCCCCCAGCTCGGACCAGACAAACCCATCGACGAGCGACAACGCCGCACCCGCGATCCATGCGATGATCGCCTGCGGGCCTCCCATAGCCTTCACGACCAGCGGAATGACGATGAACGGACCGATGCCGACCATATCGATCATGTTCAATGCCACCGCTTCCTTCAGCCCCAGGCCGCGTTCGAGGGTTACCGATTGAAGGTCTTGGCTCGCTCTCATCCTTGTGCAACTTGGGCTTCGGTCACGCGATATCGACTCCCAAGTAACGAAATGAGTTCACCGAAATCAAGACTGTCGACCTCCACAAGCAAATTCCTCCCCGGATTGACGGGGACCTTCGGAATCCTGAACTGTCAAACGCGCGGATGGTTTCGGAAGCGTCACCAGCAGCGTGAGGGCAACGTACCTCCGCGTGGACGCTTCTTATTTCTTAGAAGGTCAGAGTAGCATCTCACAAAGACTTTTGCTATTGTCCAATCGTCATCCCACAGCGTTCTCCATCGAAAGGATCACCGGCATGAATAACTTCAATCGCAGGCAATTCTTGAAGTCGTCCATCCTAGGAACCTCGGGCGCTTTCCTGGCGCTGCCCGCCCTTGCACAAGGTGGGCGTGCCGGTGCTCGCGCGCTCGGCGCCGAAAAGAAGACCATCACGAGAAGGCTGGGGAAGACGGGGATTGAGCTTCCCATCGTTAGCTTCGGCGTGATGCGAGCCGATAACCCCGCTCTCATCCCGGCTGCGATCGAGGCGGGGATCAAACATTTCGATACGGCTCACGGCTACCAGCGGGGAAGGAACGAGGAGATGCTCGGAAAAGTCCTGAAGGAGTATCCGCGGGATTCGTTCGTCCTGGCGACGAAGGTGGAACCCGAAGATGTCAACAGAGACGGCACGCTGGGCTCCGACTCGACGAGCCAGGCATTTCTGGAGACGCTCGACATCAGCTTGAAGCGATTGGACATGGACTATGTGGACATTCTGTACGTGCACGGCATCGTCAAACGCGACGCGGCCCTCTTCCCGGCGATGCTCGAGGCGGTTCAAACCGCGAAGAGGACGGGGAAAGCGAAATTCGTCGGCATGTCGACCCACAAGAATGAGCCGGAAGTCATTCAGGCGGCAATCGACAGCGGTGTCTATGATGTCGTCCTGACCTCCGTCAACTCCAAGCAGAATCACTACCCGGAGGTGAAGCGGGCGATAGCCAACGCGGCGAAGGCGGGCATCGGCATCATCGCTATGAAGCCCATGGCGGGGGGGTTCCACGACAGAGAGAGGAAGAAGCCGATCAACTGCAAAGCGGCGCTGAAGTTTGTGTTGCAGGATGAGAACATCACGACGGCGATCCCCGGCATCACGAACTTTGACCATCTTGCGATGAACGCGAGCGTCAACCAGGACCTCACCTTAACGGAGGAAGAGCGCGCGGATCTTGCGGAGGGCAAGTCCCAGAGCGGCCTGTACTGTCAGGCGTGTGAGCAGTGCGTCCCCAATTGCCCGAAGGGGTTGCCAATCCCGGAGATCATGCGGGCGTACATGTACACTTACGGCTACGGCCAGCCCGAGATGGCGCATTATCTTCTGACGAGCCTCGACCTGCCGGAGAACCCCTGTGGCGAGTGCTCCCGGTGCACCGCAGTCTGTGTCAAGGGATTCAACCTGGCCGAGAGAATCACGGACGTCAGTCGCCTGACCAAGGTTCCGGTCGAGTTTCTTTCCTGAGGCACAGTCGATGAGGACGCACACAGCTGCTGTTGCGATAGCTCTTCTATTCCTCTGCGGTTCAGCGGCAAGAACCGGTGGGGTTGGATCCCTTTTCCCGGAGATCCCGGGATGGAGGTTAATGGAAGAGGAAACGGTGTACAGCCCCGGAAATCTCTGGGATGCGATCGATGGAGCGGCCGACCTTTATCTGGAATACAGCTTCGTCGACCTCCACATCGGGCGGTACTCGAAGTCGGACGATCTCGAGATCAAGGTCGAGCTTTACAGGCATGGTTCCGCCGAGGACGCGTTCGGGATCTACTCGCAGGAGCGGAACACGGACTATCATTTCATCGGCCTTGGCACGCAGGGCTACATTGACAAGGGGGTGTTGAATTTCCTGTGCGGGACGTATTACGTGAAGATCTCGACCTTTCGATCCGGGAAAGACGCGCAGGATGCTCTGCTGGTGATAGGAAAGAAGGTACAGGAGCATCTCAAGCAGCCGAAAGGATGGCCCGAGCCACTTCGGATGTTGCCCTCAAGCGGGAAGGAGCCAAACTCCGAGCAGTATGTCGCGAGGAGTCTCCTGGGGTACAGCGCCCTCGGTGGTGCGTACGTGGCGACCTATGCCGGCGAGACTCCGTTCAAGGTGTTCATCATTCGGCGAGCATCGCCAGAGGGGGCGAAGAAGATGCTTGACGACTATGTCAGTGCTCTCCCGAAGGGCGCAGTGACGGAAGGTGCGGGAGGAAGATTTGAGGTTCGCGATCCGCACTACGGGCGCCTGGAGATACTCCTGAAAGACAGATACCTCGCCGGCCTCATCGGCTGCAGCGATCGTGCGACGTGCGAGAACTATTTGAAGGAGCTGGAGGCGAATCTCACCCGGTCGGATTGAACCTGCTCTCGCCGTGTCTCCGGTCTTATAGTCATCAACCTTCTCACCACCACCCTTTCGCACCTTCTGATTATCAGAAGAGGCCCTTGGAAGAGCAATCGAAAGAACCCCAGCTTTTGCGCGCCCTGGGTTTGCGCGAAGGCCTGGCAATCCACCTCAGCGCCATCATTGGCTCGGGCATCTTCGTGGTCCCGGCTACGATCGCGGGACACCTTCACTCGATGGGGCCGATCCTTCTCGTATGGACCCTCGGCGGGATCTTGTCGCTCTTCGGGGCGCTCACGGTGGCGGAGCTGAGCTCGATGCTTCCGAAGGCCGGAGGACCGTACGTGTACCTCAGGCACAGCTTCGGACCCCTCTGGGGCTATATGTTCAGCTGGAACCATTTCTTCATCAACACTGCCGGCTCGGTTGCAGCCATCGCGGTTGCGTTCGCAACGTACCTCGGGTACTTTCTCCCCTCCATAGGATCGGAGAATCCCCTTCTAAGCTTTCACAGTATGATGCTGGGCCATACACTCGACGTGACGATCAAGGGGACTCAGCTCGTTGCCATGTTCATCATTGCCGTCGGAACGGTCATCAATGTGCGGGGAGTGCGATTCGGCGGCTGGGTGACGAATATCTTCACGCTGGCGAAGGTCTCCGCGCTGCTCGCATTGGTCGCCGCGGTCTTTTTGTCGGACAAAGTCAATTTCGCGAACTTCTCTCCCTGGTGGCCGGACCACTGGACGGGGGGACTGACATCGGCGTTCGGGATTTCGATGATCTCCGCTCTGTGGGCGTACGAAGGATGGGCGACGGTGACGATGTCCGCGGGGGAGATCAAAAAGCCCGAGAGGAATGTCCCGCTTTCGCTCCTCATTGGTACGGTCACGGTCATTCTGCTCTACCTCTCTGTGAACCTCGCGTATGCTTCGGTGATGCCTCTCGACCAACTGGCAGGCTCGCCCCGGATCGCAGCCGATGTGGCTGTCATCGTCCTCGGGCCTCTCGGAGCCTCGTTGATCACCGTGGGGATCCTCTGCTCGACGTTCGGCACCATCAACAACTCATTTCTGAGCGATGCCCGATCGATGTACGCGGCCGGCGCCGACCGCACGTTTGCTCCAGGGTTCGGCAAGGTCCACCCGCGGTTCCGGACGCCGTTCGTCACCATCATCACCCTTGGGGCCTGGAGCATCCTGCTCACCATGAGCGGCACGTATGACCAGATTGCCGCCTATGTTGTCTTTGGATCCTGGGTGTTTTACGCAATGACAGCGTTGTCGGTGATCATCTTGAGAAAGAAGATGCCCGATCTTCCACGGCCGTACAAGGCGTGGGGATACCCGTACGCCACCCTCCTCTTCGTCGTCGCGGCAGGTTGGTTTCTGTACAGCACGTTGGTGGAAGACCCCCGGGATGCAATCATCGGGATCGTGCTGCTTCTCGTCTCGCTGCCGTTCTATTTCTACTGGACACGCTTGCGTAGTACGGATCGCACACCGCATGCACAAAATTCCAACTCCTGACTTCTGAATTCTGACTCCCGACTACATATCGAAGATCTCAAAAGGAACCTGACGATCATGATTAAGCCCCTCCGTCCATCGATCAGACTGCTAAGCAACTCGCTGCTGAGCAAGATCGTCGACGAGAGCTACCAGCTCTTGGAACGAACCGGAGTCTTCATCGAGAACCGGGAGGCGACGAGGCTCTTGCTTGATGCGGGAGCACGAATCGATGCGTCGTCCAGCAGGGCCTTCATTCCCGCAAGGCTCATCGACGACGCGCTGGCGACCGCGCCGGAGAGGATTACGCTCTATGATGCGCACGGGCAGAAATCGTTTCTCGTCGGAGGCGACGAAGTTCACTTCGATCCGGGGTCGACAGCCCTCTGGTTGTTTGATCACTCAACCCAGTCCGAACGAAAGGCCGCCACGGCGGACCTCGTCCGCTTCTCCGGTCTGATCCAGCGGCTTGAGAACTTCCACCTCCAGAGCACAGGCCTCATTAGCAGCGATGTCCCCGAGTCAATTTCCGACTGTTACCGCCTCTTCATCGCGCTTCAGTATTGCTCCAAACCGATCGTCACGGGCCTCTTCATCGTGGAAGGATTCAAACCGATGATGGAAATGCTGGCAGCCGTGAGAGGGAGTGCAGCAAAGTTGAAGGAACGCCCGCTGGCGATTTTCGATGCTTGTCCCTCTCCGCCGCTGAAGTGGAGCAACTTGACGGCGCAGAGCCTCATCGATTGTGCGCGTGCGGGCATACCGTCGGAGCTGGTTTCCATGCCGCTCACCGGTGCTACGGCGCCCGTGACGCTGGCAGGATCGCTCGTTCAGCTCACGGCGGAGAACCTCGCCGGTGTCGTGATCACCCAGCTGGCGATGCCCGGCGCTCCCGTCATCTTCGGCGGCTCGCCCTCCTGCTTTGACATGCGTACGGCGAATCCGCCGATGGGTGCGATTGAGACCATGATGATCGACTCGGCGTACAGCCAGATCGGGAAATCGCTCGCCTTGCCGACTCATGCCTATATGGGCCTCAGCGACTCGAAATGCGTCGATGCACAGGCAGGGCTTGAGTCAGGAATGGGTGCTCTTCTGGGTGCACTATCCGGAATCAACGTCGTGTCGGGGGGAGGAATGATGGACTACGAATCGACGCAGAGCTTCGAGAAGCTCGTCATCGACAACGACATCTGCGGGATGGCGTACCGCTTCATCGAGGGAATCAACCAGCGTGACGAACCGATCGCCCTGGATCTGTTTGCCGATCCCGTGAGCGAGATCGACTTCCTGACGCACCCTCACACGCTCCAATGGCATCAGGTCGAGCAGAGGTATCCACAGGTCATCAATCGCGACGGTTACGAGGGGTGGGTCCGGTCCGGCAAGCCATCCCTGGCGGAACGCGCTTCGCTGCAGGTTGAGAAGCTATTGGAAGAAGGGGAGAAGTCCATCCTCTCACCAGATTTGCAGGGTGAGCTGAAGGGGATCATGGAGCGTCACGCACGTAAGTTCGGCCTGGCGGAGTTGCCGGTATCTGAGCGTTCTTGATTTTGGGCCTAAAGCCTGTGATGTTAGTGAAGCCTAACCTTTCACCTCGTACCATGTTCAAGCCAAACTTCACACAAGATGAGCGCGCTCTGATCCGGCGCCTGAACACACCGGCGAAGGTGCAGGAGTTTCTCATCAACGAGATAGAGTACGATAACCAGGACGAGCTTGAAGCACGCGACGAGACCTGGCGATCGTTCAGAAGAGTCGTTCGGGAGAAAAAAGCTCATTGCTTCGAAGGCGCGCTGACGGCAGCAGCAATCCTGATGCAGCACAAGTATCCGCCCTTGATCGCATGCATGGAAGCGCGCGACATCGACCATGTTCTTTTCGTCTACAAACGAAGCGGTAAATGGGGCTCCGTGGCGAAGTCGCGCGACGACACTCTCCTGAGCAAAGCACCCCGATATCGGACGCTGCGCGACCTTGTCATGTCCTACTATCCCTTCTTCTACAATCTTGAAACCAACGACCTGACCGACATCACGCTGCGGGGCTATGCAAAGGTGGACCTCCGGATTTTTGACCAGGATTGGATCACGACGGAGAAGAATCTCACCTTCATTGAAGACCACCTCTATCGGATACGGTACCGAAAGCTTTTTCCGAGAGGCCGGGAGGATAGGTTCTATTTCTCCCCCAGGGACACGTAACGGGAAATTCTGATAAGTCCGCTGCTGAGGGACACTACAAATCTCCATTCACCCTGAGCCAAACCCACCACACTGGCTGTTGCAGCCGGCCGGGTGCATAGTTCGACTTCCAGCCCGACATGCGGTCTGGCGGGCGCTCACTATGACTCGGATTGTTTAGGCTGCCAATATTCTCCAGTCACCCTGAGCGCAGTCGAAGGGTGCTCCTAGCCTGTGCAACACCAACCCTGCGCTCTGGCTGATGCGGCCAGCTGAGCGCACGCCGTGCTCACCTGATTGATTTTCCCTGAATTTTTTCCAACTTTATACGAAGCACCGCGGTCACCGACCGATTGACCACCCCACTTCCAAGCGCGCGATTGAATACTGGTCAATTTGCGATGACCGATCTCAGGGAGGTTTCACATGTGGGTAGAGATTCTGCGGAGAGCTTCCAAGTCCCGGTGCGGCACGATGTGGGCATGGTTCGCAACTTTGCTCCAGTTGCTTTGCCTGCTTCCCATACTCTCCTCCTCCGGATGTGACCACACCACTCGGCCAAACCAGGGGACCTGGACGATCTCCGGCAAGACCTATCTGCTCGGCTCAGCCGAACCACTCTCAGGCGTGAAGGTAACATGCGCCGGAATGAGCACAACATCCGGCCCAGATGGGTCGTACGAATTCCGCGGCGTCCCGGAGGGAACACAGACCATTACCGCAGAGAAAGAAAACTGTGAGGGCTATTCGCACTCCGTCGAAGTGACTTCGGATAGGAAATTCTACATCTACTTGAGCCTCAAGACCGCGAGGTTGTGGGGGTATATCACGAATGTCATTGACGGTCCTATCCCGGGAGCAAGGGTGGAAATACACGATCTGGTCGATTACACAGATGCGTCCGGCGCGTATGAGCTGCCCAACGTGCCCCGGTGGAGCGACACCCTCTCGGTAACTCATCCGGACTATACACCGTACAAGACCGCCCTCTCCCTGGATACGTCAGAGACACGGTTTGATGTCGTTGTCACGAGAGATCGCATCATTGAGGGAGTCGTAACGGAAGATACATATGTGTACGAATACCTACCCAACGCGAACTATTCTGCCTCCCAATACCTGTACCTCAGTACGAATGGCAGCAACGCAGTTAATCAGCGAAGGCACATTTATATGAAGTTTGCATTCCCGGAGCTGCTGAGAGATGAGCGTATTTCCGTCCTTGAGGCGAGCCTCCGACTATCGATCTATCTTCAACCCCCTTCTGTAAGCTACCAGACGTATGCTGTTGCATCCTCGTGGTCGGATGCCACGCTACGGTTTCCTACGCAGCCCGCACTTGGAGTGCTCCTGGCTTCAGGGTCCGTCGGCGGCGGACCTGCCGGGGCGTATTATTCGGTGCTCGGCACGGACGGTCTCAATCGATTGCTTCAAGACTGGCGAGCGAACCGACCGATCTACGGGGTGACCATCCAGGGCGGTCCGGAGTGGCCAGGGCTGATAGGCTTCTATTCCACTGAAGGGTATCCGTATCCACCAAAGCTTACATTCGTAGTGCATTACTGAGTGTTCTTCTTTGAATTCGATTGCGCTCAGCGTAACGAACGTCGTCTCACGAGAGGCTTTCGATAGGAAGATCCGCATGAAGCCTGGTGTCACGCCACAAGGGAAATTCTTCCGGCCATCGAGCAGTTACAGGGTAAAGAGGGCAATGCCCGGCCTCGTAGGGGCGCTCTTGGCCCTCCTTTTTCTTCTCCTTCCGGGTACATCCTCTGCCCAACAACAATGGTTCTGGCAAAACCCGTTACCGCAAGGGAACGGGCTCAGAGGGCTCTTTGCCGTCGATGAGAACCTCCTCTATGCCGTCGGAGACTTCGGGACCTTCCTGAAGACCACTGATGGAGGATCAACTTGGTCCCTTCAGCCGACAGGAACGGCGATTCATCTCAGAGGAGTGTGGTTCGCGGACGCAAGCAGCGGAGTCGCGGTAGGAGACTCGGGTACGATTCTGCGGACCACGAACGGCGGCGCGAGCTGGGCAAGAACAAGCCAGACGTTTGATCCCGGGATCACATTTGCTGCAGTTTGCTTCACCGATGCCAATACCGGAACTGTGGTCGGCTATCCCGGCGCGATCTACAGGACTACAGATGGAGGCAATACCTGGACTCCACAAATCGGACCGCCAGGCATCCTCATCTCTTCAGTCTATTTCACAGACAAGAACACCGGAACGATCGTGGGATCATATGGGACAATCTATCGTACCACCAATGGTGGATCGAAGTGGACCCGGCAGGTGAGCGGACTGGAAGGCACTGTTGCGCCGTTGCTCCTAGGCGTGTCGTTCTCTGACGCAGATAGGGGAACGGCCGTGGGGCAGAGCGGTACGATCGTTCATACAACGGACGGCGGGATTACCTGGACCAAGCAGTCAAGCGGAACATCCTTCAACCTGAACGCAGTGCATTTTCTCGACGCCAATACCGGGACCGTCGTGGGTGACGTCGGTATGGTTCTTCACACGACGAACGGTGGAGCAACCTGGACACAGCAGTCCAGCGGTCTGACATCGTGGTTCTCTGCGGTGCGGCTAACAAGCGCATCCACAGGAATTGTTGTGGGATCGAATGGCGTTGTCTACCGGACGGTCGACAATGGGTCAAGCTGGACGCTTCAAACGCCGGGCCCCAGGACTGCGCTGTACTCGGTCGCGTTCGCCAACGCAACAACGGGGGTGGCTGCAGGATACGGAGGGTTGACAGTGCGAACGACCGATGGCGGCGGCACGTGGTTACGCGTCTCAAGCCCGACAACGTGGAACCTCTGGGGGATCGCGTTCGCCGACACAAATACAGGAACCGCGGTTGGTGAGCACAGCACAATTCTTCGGACCACCAATGCTGGCGAGAGTTGGATCGATCAAACGGTCCCCTCAGAGAGAGAGAACCTCTGGTCGTACGCAGTTTCATTCGGTAGTTCGAGGAGGGGGATTGTCACAGTGAAACTGGACACCATTCTCACTTTTGGTCCTCCTGCATATGCTGAGACAAGAAGCATCATCCTCCGGACGACCGATGGCGGCGCCTCCTGGGCTCGACAGAGGCTCCCGTGGAAGAACCTGTTCTATGCGATCTGCTTTGCGGATTCGGTAACCGCAACTGCTGTTGGAGATAGCGGCATGATCATTCACACGACGGACGGGGGACTGCGCTGGGTAGCGCAGAACGGGATCTGGAGCTCAGAGGACAGCATCAGACCGATCACAATCGTTCGGCTGCTCGGTGTGTCGTTTGGCAGTCTGAACAGAGGTATCGCCGTGGGGGATTCAGGAATGATCCTCGGGACCTCTGATGGCGGCACGACATGGGCCATTCAGGCAAGCGGCACAACAAGAAGATTGAACAGCGTCTGGATGTTGGATTCCAACAACGTCATTGCAGTGGGGGATAGTGCGACAATACTGCGCACGAGCAATGGGGGAACAAGCTGGAGTCCTCAGCCGGTCAGGACGCTGAATCATCTCTATGCGCTCTCATTCACCGCTGCTGACAGAGTGACCATCGTCGGGGAAGGGGGCGCGATTTTCAGCACGACACCGGGCGGTCTCCCGGTGAGTGTTAGGGGGGATGGCGTGCATTCGACACCGCTTGATTTTGAACTCTTGCAGAACTATCCAAACCCCTTTAACGCCTCGACAGCCATCGGCTATGAACTGTCGGCTCCCAGCTTCGTGACGATTGAAGTCTTCGATGTCCTCGGCAGGAAGGTCGCCACTCTTGCGAAGGAAGTACATCCGGCAGGAAGGTACACCGTTCGATGGGACGCAGCGAACCTCGCGAGTGGGGTGTATCTTTGCAGGATGCGGGCCCGCCAGGCAAGTGGCGGGTCCGGGTTACGGGGCGGGCACGCGGGAAATTTCGCCCAGACAAAGAAGGTGCTGCTGCTCAAGTAGACGTTGCCGCGCGGTACTGAAACAAAGGGCTCCGCAAGAAAAAACATCATCTCCAGTATCGGCAGGGAGTGCCGTTGACGAAGAAACCTACTCTTTTCCTCCTTCTCTCCACTTTGTTCCCAATCGCAGCCCTGGCGCAGTTCTCGCCCCAGCAGCGTCGTGGAGCTGTCACAAACGACACCCCTCCCAGTGAACTCATTCAGGAGATGCTCGTCCAGGTTTCAAAGGATAGCCTCTTCGCACGTATCCGGAAGCTGGAGAGCTATGGGACGCGATATGAGTACTCGCTCCAGAGAGATTCTGCGGCAACCTCCATCATCAATACACTCAAGAGCTGGGGATTCACCCCGGAATCTGATCTGTTCAGCTACAGCCTGGCCGATTTCCGCGCGCTCGATATGGTTGACCAAAACACCGGCTGGATTGTCGGAGAAGACACCAGAGACCAACAGGATTTTGTGCTCCACACCGTAGACGGGGGAAGAACCTGGGTTCTGCAGCCCACACCCCAGGCGGCAATCTTATCGGCGATCGATTTCGTGAATCCAGATACGGGCTGGATTGTGGGTTCGGGAGGAGGAATTTTCAAAACCACCGATGGCGGCGCGTCCTGGCAGACGCAGACCTCGGGCACGTCGGCCCTGCTGCTCGATGTCAGCTTCGCCAACGGACAGCTCGGCTTTGCCGTCGGCTACGGCGGGACAATTCTGCGGACGACCGATGGAGGCTCGGCGTGGAGTCCGGTTAATTCGCTTGGTACAAGCAGTCTGAGGAAATGCAAGGTCCTCACTGCGGACCAGGTGTGGGCGGTTGGCAGCGGCGGCACGATCCTCCGCTCGCGTGACGGCGGCGCAACGTGGGTGAATCAGAACTCCGGCGTCAGCAACAACCTCGCCTCGGTGGATTTTGTCGAATCTCTCCATGGCTGGGTCGTCGGATCGATGGCGACGGTGCTCAAGACGACGAATGGCGGCGAGACGTGGCTCGCCGTGTCCCTTCCGCGGGAGGTTCGGCGCGATGTGGATGTGAAAGAGGTCGATCTCGTCGCACTCAGCCCGCTCTCGGTTCTCATCGTCTCCGTGAGTGAAATCTGGAAGACCGACGACGGGGGAATCAGCTGGAGGGGGATGGCGAACCTGGGGAGCAATCACATCAAGGGGCTGGGAGGACAGTCAGTGTTGACGTACGGCGGTCCCGCGGGGATCTCCAAGAGCACCGACGGCGGCACAAGCTGGCGAGCGTGGGACCAGAACATCCCCCGATCTCTCTACGCCACCTCTCGGAATTGCGTCGCGACAATTCCGGGCTCGATCACCCCGGAGAAGGAGTACCTCATCGTCGCGCACTATGACGCGCCCCTCGGCAACACCCCCGGCGCTGATGACAATGCGAGCGGCACGGCAGCTGCCCTGGAAGCGATGCGTATCCTGAAGAACTACAAATTTGAATCGACCATCAGGTTTGTCGCGACATCCGGCGAGGAGACCGGCCTTCTCGGAAGCCGTCACTACGTTGCGCTGGCGAAGGCGCAGGGGAGGGATATCCGGCTTGTCATCAACCTCGATATGATAGGGTATCCCGTAACATTGGACACGACGCGAATCGTCGCCGGATCGTACAGGGAGAGCTCTCCATTTCTGGATTCGGTGCTTACGTATGACAGTCGCTACGAAATCGGTCTCAAGATTGATCCGTACATCGATTCGACCGGGGAGGGAGATTCGTATTCATTTGCCTTCGGCGGTTACGAAACTCTTCATCTCTCGGAGGGGACTCCGCAAGAAATTCTCGAGGGAAATCCATATCTCTTCAAGCCTACCGATACATCCGACAAACTCAACCGGAGCATGGTGGAGCGTTCAACTCAGCTAGCCCTGAGCATCGCAGCCGAGCTTGCGAAACCCGTTCGCATGCCTCAGAAGCCGTGGGTATGGCTGACTCCCTACCAGCGGTGGCACGATCTCAGAGCCCTTTCGATCGTTGATGCCAACATGGCCTTCGTTGCCGGAGATTTTGGCACTGTTCTCAGGACGACGGACGGCGGCCACACGTGGAGCCAACTGCTGCTCGGTAGCACGGCAACGTTCCGGGGGGTATGGTTTACGGATGCGAACAGAGGGTTCCTCGTCGGTGATGCGGGAGCGATCCTGCGAACCGTCGATGGCGGGGTGACCTGGACGGGTCAAACGGTCGATCCCGCAGCTACGCTCCGCGCGGTCTGTTTCGCAGATCGCAGCACGGGGACTGCCGTGGGCTCCCCCGGAGCCATCTACCAAACGACCGATGGCGGCAACACCTGGACTCAGAAGATTGCCACACCGGGGATCACGGTCAATGCGATCTCCTTTGCCGATAAGAATATCGGCATCTTCGTAGGATCAGTCGGGACCATCTATCGTACCACGGACGGCGGCTCGAAATGGATCCGCCAGGTGAGCGGTATTGAGGCGACTAACGCGCCGGGCCTCCTCGGCGTTTGCTCGGTTGATGGAAACGTCTGGGTCGCTGTAGGAGAGTACGGCACAATTCTTCGTACCACCGACGGCGGCGTCACCTGGGCTCTGCAACCGAGCGGGACGAGGTTCAACCTGAACGCAGTTCAGTTTGCCGATGAGAACAACGGAATCGCGGTTGGAGATGCCGGCGTGATTGTCGCCACGGCTGACGGCGGAAGGACGTGGGCAGAACGATCGATCGGTTTGACCTCGTGGTTTTCGGCCCTGCGCTTCGTCAACGCGACCACCGGTTTTGTCGTGGGCTCCGATGGAATGCTCGTTCGGACCACCGACGGCGGAGCAACTTGGGCGGGTCAGATTGGAGGACCACGGGTACCGCTGTATGGAGTCCGTTTCGTCAATCCGTTGGCGGGGGTCGCGGTCGGGTATGCGGGAGCAGTCTTTCGCACAATTGACGGTGGCGCAACGTGGGAAGCCCAACCGAGCGGAACGACCAACTATCTGCGAGGCGTTGATTTCCCCGATCCGAGCACAGGAATTGCCGTCGGTGATTTCGGCACGATTCTCCGGACGACCGACGGGGGAGCGAACTGGAGCGATCTGTCTATCCCCCCAACGTCGACAACAAACCTCTCGCTCTCGGGCATCGCCTTTGCGGATCCAACCACGGGACTTGCGATCGGCAGGCTTGATAGCGCGCTTAGTCCGCAAACCATGCTGAGAAGAAGTGCTATTCTCCGCACAACCGATGGCGGGCAGAACTGGATTCGCGTCTCCGTGCCTTGGGATCGCGGGCTGTCTGCAGTTTCCTTCGGCGGCCTGAGCACCGCCACCGCAGTCGGCGAGGGGGGTATTGTCCTCCGCACGGTCGATAAGGGGCTCCACTGGGTTGCGCAAGGCGGGATATCGGATCCTGAGACTGGAACGGTGCCGATCACGACGGCGCGGCTAAATGGTGTGTCGTTTGCAGGCCCGGAAAAAGGCATTGCCGTAGGGGATAATGGAACCATCCTTCGTACCTTGGACGGGGGCACGACGTGGACGATCCAACCGTCCGGCACAACATTGACGTTGTACGGGGTCTCGACGCTCAACGGAGTCAATGCGGCCGCGGTCGGAAACATTGGAACAATCCTTACGACGAGCGACGGAGGAACTACCTGGGCTACGACGACTTCGGCGACGACGAACAACCTCTACGCAGTACATTTTCTTGACGTTGACAGGGGGACGATCGTCGGAGACAGAGGCGTGGTGCTTCGGACAGCCCTGGCAAGAATACCGACGAGCGAGTCGGGAAACGAGGCAGTCTTGATACCGGAGGATTTCTATCTTTCTCAAAACTATCCGAATCCATTTAACGGGATGACCAATTTCGAATTTCGGATTGCCAATCGCGGATTTGTGAGCGTGAAGGTGTTTGACATCCTGGGCCGCGAAATCGCAGCGCTAGTGGATGGAGCCAAGCCGCCCGGAGTCTATCGAGTACAGTGGAACGCAGCAAATTGCGCCAGCGGTGTTTATTTTTGCAGGATGCGGGCCCGCCAAACAAATGGCGGGGAGGTGGGGAGTTTCGTCCAGACAAGGAAAGTGGTCTTGCTGAGATGACGCTGGGTCTTGACTCCCCCCCGCAAATACGTATATTAGTGCAACGGGGGTTGCATCGATGGGACCGGAATCTTCCTGCTCTCGTTTTTCTCGACCGTTCACCTGCCGCTCGGACAGCTGCATTAACTCTGCTAACCTTGACAGCAGGACGCGCAGAGTTGGCGGGGAAAGAAGCCGCAGCTCATGGCGTTCGCCAAGATACTCATCGGCCCTCAACGAGATCAACTGATAGAGGCTGGCTGTAAAGAGAGGGGGTGTCGCATGAAAAAGATCTGTTCGCTCTGTACATGTCTCATACTTTTTTCCGCCCTCAGCAGCACCGCACAAACGAGCTTCTGGCAGCAACTGGGACCCTACGGAGGTGTAGTCAACACTCTTGCCATCAATTCAAATGGTCAGATTTTTGCGGGGACAAGTGGCGGGGGCATCTTCCGTTCGACAGATGATGGTTCAAGCTGGAGCGCTGTCAATACGGGGCTGACGAATACTTCCGTCCAAGCCCTTGCCATCAATTCAACAAGGGGATACATACTTGCCGGGACTTACGGCGGTGGTGTCTTTCGTTCGACGGATGGCGGGGGAAGCTGGAGCAATGTGGGCTTGACGGGTGCTGCTCTCTATGCGCAGGCTCTTGCTGTCAATTCTGACGGGCTGATTCTCGTGGGCACAGGTAGCGGAGTCCTCCGATCGACGGATAATGGCGGAAGTTGGAGTGCGAGCAATACGGGGCTGACGAATACTTCAGTCCACGGCTTTGCTGTCAGTTCCAGCGGGCAGATTTTTGCCGGCACAGGTGGCGGAGGGGTCTTCCGCTCAACGGACAATGGAGCGAGTTGGAGCGCTGTCAATACGGGGTTGACGACCACTTCTCCTGTCTTTGCCTTGGCTATGAATTCAAGTGGACAGATTTTTGCTGGGACTTACGGCGGAGGGGTCTTCCGCTCAACGGACAATGGAGCGAGTTGGAGCGCTGTCAGCGATGGATTGATGAATACTTTTGTTGTAGCCGTCGCTGTTAGTTCTGGCGGGCAGATCTTCATCGGCACAAATGGGGGAGGGGTCTTCCGCTCGACGGATAACGGTGCAAACTGGAGCCCTGCCAGTGCAGGGCTGACGAATACTTTTGTGCAAGCCCTCGCGATCAGCTCAAGTGGGCATATTTTTGCCGGGACTCTTGGTGCAGGCATCTTCCGCTCGACAGACAACGGAGGAAACTGGGGTGGGGTCTCTACGGGCTTCACGGCTGCTTCTGTGGATGCCGTCGCGGTCAATTCACTTGGACACATTTTCGCTGGCGCTGCTGGCGAAAGTGCATTCCGGTCAACGGATAACGGGGAAACCTGGGACGCGATCAACACGGGCTTGCCAGGCAACGATATCGAGGCTTTTGCTGTCAAAGCGAGTGGAGAAATCTTTGCCGGGACCCAAGGTGGCGGGATCTTTCGCTCCACAGATAACGGGGGAAGCTGGGGTGCTGTTAACGCTGGATTGACGGACACCTATGTCCAAGCGCTTATGATCGATTCAAGCGGACGGATCTTCGCCGGAACCCTTCGTGGAGGAGCCTTTCGCTCGACGGATAACGGGGAAAACTGGGCCGCGATCAATACTGGGTTGACGAACAACTCCGTCCGGTCCTTCGCGATCAATTCCAGTGGGGAGATCTTTGCCGGTACGGGTGGACAGGCCGTCTTTCGCTCGACAGATAATGGCACTACCTGGTCGGGAAGCTATACAGGTATCCCTGCGAATGCTTCCGTTTGGGCTCTTGCCGTCAATTCAACTGGGCATATTTTTGCGAGTGCTGGTGGAGGAATCTACCGCTCGACGGATAATGGGGGAAGCTGGAGGACTATTAATACGGGTTTGCCGAGTTTTCCCAGCGTCCGTGCTTTTGCGATCAATTCGAGTGGAGAGATGTTTGCCGGCACGAGTGCGGGCGTCTTCCGCTGGACAGACGGTGGACAGAAATGGAGCGCCGTCAATACGGGGCTGACAGCTACTAATGTCTATGCTCTTGTGATCAATTCAAACGGAGAGCTTTTTGCCGGAACGTATGGCGGTGGGATCTTTCGCAGCGCCGCGACAACGTCTGTGGAGGAAAATGCTGGCGAGGTACCTGCATCGTTTTCACTGAAGCAGAATTATCCCAACCCCTTTAATGGATCGACAGCGATCAGCTATCAGCTGTCGGCGGTCAGCTTTACGAAGCTGGAAGTATTTGATCTTCTCGGGAGAAAAGTGGCCACGCTCGTCAATGAAGTACGTCCGGTAGGGTCATATATCGTCCGATGGGACGCAGGGAATCTTCCAAGCGGTGTCTATATCTACAGATTGACAGCCCGCCCAATCGATGACGGCTCATCCGTACGGGGCGGGCAGGCTGGGCAGTTTGTACAGTCCAGGAAAATGATCGTGGTCAGGTAGGACGACGCGAAACCCAGATCTCAATATCTCGTTGTCCGTGCGCAAGCAGGGGGCCAGATTAATGCTCTGTTCTGGATTCCCGCTTTCCGCCAAAGAGCATGGCGGACAGGTCGCGGGAATGACATTACAGAATGTTTGAGGATTCTGTTGGTTAGGAAGTTCGGTCCGATGACGGTCAAGCTATTCTTCATATTTTCCCTCTCCATCCTTCTCTTCGCCGGGTGTAGCAAATCTACTGAACCGGGGAGCGGAGGGTGGACCGTCTCTGGCAAGACGTATTTGCTTGGCTCAGCAGATCCGCTCTCGGGCGTGGTCGTCAAGTGTGCCGGCCTGAGTACCACCTCGGGCGGAGACGGTTCATATCGACTGGATGGTGTGCCAGAAGGAATACAGGTCATCACTGCAGAGCTGGTGAACTGCGAACGCTACTCGGACACGATCGATGTCAAATCGGACATGAGACGCTACATCTATCTCAGCCTCAGGACCACTAAGATCCGGGGGTACGTTACAAATGCCATCGATGGCCCCATCGCGGGCGCCGCGGTGAGGATGCAGAGCAACGGAGTGAACACCGATGCCTCCGGGTGGTACGAACTGCCGCCTATGACGGGCGTCTCTGACACGCTCTTTGTGACTCATACGCTTTACATGCCGTTCAGGAGCGTCGTGTACCTAGATTCATCGGCGAAGAACATCGACGTCTCGCTGACCAGACAGCGAGTCATCCAAGTGAAGATGACCGAGGATGCATACGTGGACGAAAGCCGGCCTGATGCCAACTTCGCTGCGTCATCGACCCTGCTCCTCAGCACGAACCCCTCGGGTCAATCCGGATATCAGAAATCTATCTACCTGAAATTTGACCTTCCGGCGATCGTGCGAAACGACAAAGTGAGGATCCTTGACGCCTCTCTTCAGTTGATGATGTCTTCGCCGACTCCGCCGATCAGTATCCAGACTTATTCGGTCGCTGCGTCCTGGACGGCAGCGAGCATCACCTACAACACACAACCCGCACGTGGATCTGTTTTGGGCACTGGAATGATCGGGAGTGGATTCATGGGACAGTATTGGTCAGTTCTCACCACTTCCGGTATCAGCCAGCTGGTTACTGACTGGAGAGCAAATCGTCCGATCTATGGGGTGGTGGTTCAAGGCGGTCCGTCGAGTGCGACGCCTGCAAGCTTCTATTCAAGCGAGTTGTCAGGAGGAGCGCCTAGGCTGACGATCCAGGTGCAATACTAGTGCCGACTCCAAAAAGTAATAGTGTGTTTTAAACGACTGTCTGAACTTACAGCAAATGCAAATAGACCACCCCCCGCCCGCCTGACGGCGGTCGGGCGGGCTTTATCCCCTCTCGCCGACCTTTTTGCCAGCGCTGCAGAGGGGACTCTGTAACGGCAGGGGCAAGAGAACCGATAGAGAGGATTTGAAACAGTAGGCTCTACGCGGTCCCCTCTCGTGGGAAGGCAAGTGCGGTGCGAGAGGGGTGTAGGGGTGTGTAAGAACACAAGGTGACTTACCTGGAGCGGCATTAGGAGCCATTCCCCTCGCTGACAAGAATAGATGCAAGCAATCTTTGTGCAACCAATGCGGCATATAAGAGCTCATCTTCTTCATCGCGGTACGATCGTGCAGTCTTTCCATCATTCCGCGACCAGAAACACTAGCACCGACCTGCTTCCGATTGTTGTTTGCCTAGTAGCTGCGTTCGCACTTCTCGTCGCGGATGCGCATGCGCAGGTATCCTGGTCCACATGGTACTGGCAAAACCCTCTTCCTCAGGGCAACGGCCTGAGGGCCCTTGCCGTTGTGGACGAGGATATTATGTACGCGGTCGGAGATGCGGGCACATTCGTAAAGACGGTGGACGGTGGCTCCACCTGGATCTTCCAGCCAACAGGAACGAGCGTCAATTTCAAGGGCGTCTGGTTCACGGATGCGGAGAACGGAGTCGTTGTGGGTGAATCGGGCATCATGCTCAGGACGACCGACGCCGGCACAACCTGGACCGCTCGGACGATCGATTCAGCGGTCACGTTGTACGGGGTTCAGTTCAGCGACGCTCAGACAGGTACGATCGTAGGGGAGGCTGGCGCTCTCTACCGTACGACAGACGGGGGAAACACCTGGGTTCAGCAGATCGTTACATCGGCGGTTTCTCTCTATGCAGTCTCTTTCTCCGATAAGGACAACGGCGCTTTTGTGGGAGCATCCGGGACAATCTTTCACACAACCAACGGCGGCGCGCATTGGGCTAGGCAATACAGCGGGGCTGAAAACACGGGCACCCGGCTTCTGGGTGTATGCTTCTTCGATGCGAACAATGGGGCGGCCGTGGGGGACTACGGCGCGATCCTGCACACGACGGACGGCGGCGTCACCTGGATTGCTCAGGTGAGCGGAACGCGATACCCCCTCAATGCAGTCCATTTCATTGATCCTAACAACGGGACGGCTGTAGGGGATGCCGGCGTGATCATTCACACGACCGATGGCGGGGCAATGTGGACGGAGCGGTCTTTCCTCCAGACCGCGTGGCTCTCGGGCGTACGTTTTGCGGGCCTGACAACGGGAGTCGCTGTCGGATCGTTCGGCTCAGTGATGAGGACGACAGACGGGGGATCAACCTGGGGCTTTCAGAGCACAGGGGCAAGGTCGACTCTCAACGGTGTCGGGTTTGCCGGCACGGCGAAGGGCGTTGCGGTCGGGTTCAGCGGCACCATCCTTCGGACGAACGATGGGGGTAGAACCTGGGACCCTCGTCCCAGTGGAACGACTGAGACGCTGCAGGGTGCCTCTTTCAACGGTCCTGACTCGGCAATCGTCGTAGGGGAGAACGGTACCATCCTCAGGTCGACGGATGGCGGCGTCTCTTGGATTGACCGATCGATTCAACCGGCAGCGGCCTTCCAGTTTTTCGGAGCTGCCTTCAGCGGAAGCGGGCGTGCCATCGTGGTTGGGAGATACGACACGTCGAAAAGCACAAAAGGTGCCATTCTTGCGACAACAGATGGCGGTCTCAGCTGGTCACAAAGCCTGCTCTCAACGAATGGCTCGGCATTCTTGGCGGTGGCATTTGGCAGCGCGCAGTCGGCCGCACTCGTTGGAGAGAACGGAATCATTTATGGCTCCACGAACGGGGGCCAGAACTGGAGTTCCCGGTCAAGTCACACAACCGCACATCTCAGAGGAGTCTCAGTCGCGAGGGGCAAGGTGGAAGTTGCTGTCGGCGACAACGGGACGATCGTTCGCAGCACTGATGGGGGTACAACCTGGCAGGCGCAGCAAATTGGGGCGAGAAGGTTGTACGGAGTCTGTATGATCGATTCGGTGACAGGGATAGCCGTAGGCGACAGCGGTACACTCGTTGGGACTACTGATGCGGGTGTAAGCTGGAGTTCTCTGCCCTCGTCGACGACTAATAGTCTGCGTGCAGTGTCGTTCAGCGACTTGGTCCATGGGACTATCGTCGGCGAGGGCGGCACCATTTTAAACACATTGCAGGGCGGCGTGCCAAGCGCAGTGGCTCCGGGCCCGGGGGTTTCTCCGCCCCTCGAGTTTGATCTTTCTCAGAATCACCCGAATCCGTTTAATGGGATGACAAATTTCGAATTTCGGATTGCCGATTTTAGATCTGTCACCATTAAGATTTTTGACATCCTGGGGCGACATGTGGCGACGCTGGTGGATGAAGAAAAGCCGCCCGGAGTTTATCGAGTACAGTGGAACGCCGCGACCTCTGCGAGCGGCGTCTATTTTTGCAGGATGCAGGTGGAAAGTTTCGTCCAGACCAAAAAGGTTCTCCTGCTGAGATAAACCTCAGCATCAAGACACAAGAACGTGTATATTGTGCGGCACGGGAGGTTCTCATCGATGACGACGAAGATACTCGTCGGTACATTTCTGCTCCTCATCATTTTCGCAGGCTGCAATCAGCCGTTCGATCCGAGGGGTCCGCTGGACCAGGAGATGGCCATCTTCACCATCCTCTCCACGGATCGCGACGTCCAATTCGTGCGGGTCGGCGCCAGCTACATGCCCCCCGGCTTCGATCCGGCGACCTATACCTCCGACAATGCGGTGAGGGATGCGTTCGTAACGATCAAAGGTCCGGGCAAGATCTACCAGATGCGGGATACGCTGCTGTCGAGACTGGACACCAGCAGGTACAAATTCCCTTTTCACCTGTACACCCTGAACCCCTTCACTCCCCAGCATGGAGCAACATACGAGGTGATCGTCCAGTCGCTCTCGCTCGGAACGGCATCGGCCTTCGTCGTTGTGCCAGGCGAGGCGGACATCTCCATTAACCTGTACTCGACGTACCAGGTCCTGTCGAATCCGCTCCTGCGTGGCCCGGATGAACAGGCCGTCTTCTCAACTCAATTTTCCACAAGCGCCAAGGCCTACCTCGCCCGGCTGTACATTTACTACGACGTGCTCAAAGGATCGCAATGGGTGGAGGAGCGTGTCGAAGTGCCGACCGGCACGGCGGATGAGATTCCCTATAGCCTCAACTATTTGATCTATCCGAAGTTGACGCTCTGCCCGCAGTCCGCTCAAACGGCCGTGACCTATAAGAACGGGTTCATGCGGAACCTCATCAAGCGGCTGACAACCGTGACCTATGAAAACGACAAGATAATCTATAAATGGATCGTGCTGGTGGTGCTGCAGGTGGATGAAAATCTCTTCAGCTACTACAATGCTGTCCACGAGTATCAGGACCCGCGGTCCATCCGGCTGGACCAACCGCTCTATGCGAAGCTCAACGGCGGCATTGGCTTCGCCGGTGCGTACGCGCTCGATTCGCTCGTCTATATCCTGCCGGCAGATTTCTCCGGGAACCGATGATGCCACGCCATCTCCTCCACCACGCTCTTCTTCTCTCGATCCTCAGCGTCGTTTGTCTCGAGGGGCTCGAGGCTCAGACGGCCGACATCTACGGCGTGGTTACGGACAGCCTCACGAGGCAGCGGATCCCGTTTGCGAACGTCACGGTGCTGACGACGACTAGGGGCGCTGCCTCCAACAATGTCGGGTTCTACCTCATCCCGAAATTGCCGCCCGGAACGTACGAGGTCGCGGCCAGCGTCGTCGGGTATGCACGGGTCGTGCACCGTGTCTCGCTGCGTGCGGGACAATCGCTCGAGCTCAATTTTCAGCTCCCTCCTGCACCGGTCGAATATAAGGAAGTAATCGTCAGCGCCCCGGCGAAGCGGCTGGAGACTCAGATCAGCACGAGCATCCACGTGCTGGAGAGGCAGGAACTGAAGCAGATTCCTATGGCTGCGCAGCAGGACCTGCTGCAGGCGCTGAAGATCCTCCCTGGCATCGTCTCCACCAGCGATGTGAGCTCGAGGTTCTACGTCCGGGGCGGTGCGGGAGACCAGAACCTGTTCCTCTACGACGGTATCAGGGTCTACTACCCCTTTCACGCGCTCGGGATCTACAGCGTGTTCAACCCGAACGTCGTGGATAACGTTGAGGTCTATACCGGCGCGTTCCCTCCGGAATACGGAGGCAGGCTCTCCTCTGTGGTCAACGTCATGACACGCGACGGCCGGGCGGATAGAATCTCCGGCAGCGCGAACGCGAACTTCCTTTCATCCGAGGCCGAACTGGAGGGGCCGCTCTTCGAGAACGCTACGTGGCTCGTCGATGCCCGGAGGTCCCTCTCCTCAAGGACCTTTAGCAACATCGTGGGGCAGGACGTTCCCCTCACGTTCTACGATGCGACCGTCAAGCTGTCGGCACAACCGAGCGGCGTGCAGAAGTTCGATGCGACGTTCCTCACCAGCGGCGACAACCTTCTCGCCGCGTCTCCAAATGAGCCGAACTATCATTGGCGGAACAACGGGTTTGCCGTCGCTGCCTCCGGTTTGCCCACGGAGCGTGTGTTCACGCAATGGTTGATTTACGGGAGCATCTATACGGCCGAGAGGGACGCAAAGAAGTCTGGAACGGTCACGCCGGCTTCGACATCCGTGAAGCACTACGGGCTGCGGGCAGCGGCCACCCTGTACACGAACCCGCAGGATCTGTATTTCATCGGCTTCGAGTTCGGCTTGCTGTCGCCCGACTACATCTTTGTAAACAGACTGGGCAACCGTCAGGAGCTGCAAAGCTCGATCCTGGAGGCTTCGGCGTGGGCCCGGTACCAGGCCACCTTCGACAGGCTGATGCTCGACGGCGGGCTTCATCTGGAACTGGGATCTCTGTTCGAAGGGGGAACCCTCGGACGCGAGCTGCAGCCCCGTCTCAACGCGAGCTACCTCGTGTGGGGAAATTGGAGGGCAAAGGCCTCGTTCGGCCGCTTCACGCAGCGCGTTCTGACGGTGGGGAACGAGGACGACGTCATCTCGATCTTTGACGCCTGGATCAGGGTGCCGGAGAGCATCCCTCCCGAGCAAGCTGACCACTACGTCCTCGGTCTTACGGGAAACGTGACGGAGCTGACCTCCCTCAACCTTGAGTCGTACTACAAATACTACAGCTCGCTCGTTGTGTACAACCGGGATAAACTGTACCCTAACGACCCCGACTACATCCAAGGCAGAGGCTCGGCGTACGGCGTCGAGCTGATGCTGCGGTCCAAGCTCCCCTATGCCGACCTCTACGGGGCCTATTCCATGAGCTGGACGAAGATCGACAACCAGGGCTTCACTTATTTTCCGCGGTATGATCGGCGGCATCACGTCAATCTGATGGTCGTCGCACACCCGTTGAGGGGACTGAGTGCGACGCTCAGATGGGAATACGGCTCTGGCTTCCCGTATTCACAGACCGTCGGATACTTCGACCGGCTGAAGCTGGACAACGCGCTCCCGGGAGAGTTCGAGCTGGAGACAGGCTCCCCGTTTGTGATGCTGGGTCCCAAGAATGCGGCGCGTCTTCCGGCCTATCACCGTCTCGACGCGAGCGTCCTGTACGATTTCAGGCTCCTCGGGCTGGACTTTTCGATCGGGGCCGATGTGCTGAATGTCTACGACAACAAGAACATCTTCTACCTTGACCGTATCACGGGCCAGCGCGTGAACATGCTCTCCTTCTACCCCTCTGCTGCGTTGACCGTCAAATACTGACGCGTCTCGAACCGCCGACGCCTCTGATCCAAGCCTCAAGGCCTCCGTTGGAACGTGCATGCCTTGGTCAAAACCTCTCCAGATGGTTTTTTTGGAAAATTCTCGTAGCTTGGCAGCACGAGAACGACGTCCAGGCGCTACTCGGAGCAGGGTGTTGAAAAAACCTGGGTGAATGAAAGATGAACCGCCAAGACGCCAGGAACGCGGAGAGATCTTATTGAAGGAAACAAAAGGTGTCCGCTCATCTTGGCGTCCTTCGCGGCTTGGTGGTTTTCTTCTCCAACAACCTGCTCGACCATTGAACCCATCCTGCTCCAGCGGAGCGAAGCCATGAAGACCAGCAGAGCCAAATCCTCCCCCCGCATACGTCCAAAGGCTGTTTCACAGACCATCCGGACCGGACACTCGCCGGAGGCCATGAAACGCGCGATCATGGATAACCTCAACTTCATTCAAGGCCGCGTGCCGCTCACGGCGACGCGCAACGACTGGTACATGGCCCTGGCCTATACCGTGCGCGATAGGATCCTCCACCGATGGATGCAGACCATCGAGACCTACATGGGAAGCAAGGAGAAATCCGTGAGCTACCTCTCCGCGGAGTTCCTCATCGGGCCGCAGCTCGGCAGCAACCTTCTCAGCCTCGGCATCTACGAGGAGGCGCGGGAAGCCGTCGCGCAGCTCGGCCAGAGCCTCGACAAACTGCTCGATCAGGAGGAAGAGCCGGGCCTGGGAAACGGCGGACTGGGACGGCTCGCGGCATGCTACCTCGATTCGCTTGCAACGCTCGAGATGCTGGGCGTCGGCTACGGCATCCGCTATGAATTCGGCATCTTCGACCAGGAGATCCACGACGGATGGCAGGTGGAGACAAGCGACAAGTGGCTCCGGCTCGGTACCCCGTGGGAGATTCCAAGGCCCGAGATTGCCTTCGTGGTTCATTTCGGCGGACATACGGAGCAGTTCGTCGATGAAGCAGGTCGTTTCAAGGTGCGCTGGATCCCAGGCCGCTCGGTGAGAGGCGTCGCGAACGACGTCACCGTCCCCGGTTACAACGTCAATACCGTGAACCTCCTCCGTCTCTGGAAGGCGGAGGCAACGGAATCGTTCGACCTGCAGGCCTTCAACGTCGGCGATTACGACCGCGCCGTCGAGGACAAGGTCGCGTCGGAGAACATCACAAAGGTCCTGTACCCGCGGGACGAGGCCCTCCAGGGGAAACGCCTGCGGCTCGAACAGCAATGCTTCTTCGTCTCCTGCTCGCTGCAGGATTTGTTCAGGGTGCACCTCCGTCGGGGCGACGATTTGAGAGATTTCCATCTCAGCAATGCCATCCAGCTGAACGACACGCATCCCTCGATCGCCGTTGCCGAGATGATGCGGCTGCTCGTCGATGAGCACGCGATCGACTGGGACACGGCGTGGCACATCACACAGAATACGCTCGGTTTCACCAACCATACCCTGCTTCCTGAGGCACTGGAGAAATGGCCGCTGTCGCTGTTTGCGAGCGTTCTCCCGAGGCATCTCGAGATCATCCTGGAGATCAATCGGCGGTTTCTCGATGAAGTGCGGGCAAAAGGGGTTACGGATGACGCAAAGATCGCGCGCCTCTCGATGATCGATGAAACCCGTGACAGATATGTGCGGATGGCTAACCTGGCATGCGTCGGCAGCCACGCCATCAACGGCGTCGCCGCGCTGCATACAGAGCTCCTCAAGCAGGACGTCCTCACCGATTTCTATGAGCTCTATCCGCACAAATTCCTGAATGTGACCAACGGAGTGACACCGCGACGGTGGCTGCTATTGAGCAACCCCCAGCTTGCCGGGCTGATCACCAGCCGGATCGGCGACGAATGGATCCGCGACATGGAGCGGTATTTGCCGAAGCTGGAGCGGTTCGCGGATGAGCAGGAATTCCAGGACGAGTGGCGACGAATCAAGCACGAGAACAAGAAGAAGCTTGCTTCGATCATCCGCGAGCGGACGGGCGTCGTGGCGGATCCCGAGAGCCTCTTCGACATCCAGGTGAAGCGCATCCACGAGTACAAGCGCCAGCACCTCAATCTCCTCCACGTCATCGCGCTCTACAACAGAATCAAGCAGAACCCCGGGATCGACCTCGTTCCGCGGACGGCCATCTTTGCCGGCAAGGCCGCTCCGGGTTATTTCATGGCGAAGCTGATCATCAAGCTTGTCAATTCGGTCGCGGAGGTCGTGAACAACGATCCGGACGTGAAGGACCGGTTGAAGGTCGTTTTTCTCCCCGATTTCAACGTTAAGAACGCCCAGCCGGTGTACCCCGCGGCCGACCTGTCGGAGCAGATCTCGACCGCCGGCAAGGAGGCGTCCGGCACCGGGAACATGAAATTCTCGATGAACGGCGCCCTGACTATCGGAACCCTCGATGGGGCGAACATCGAAATCCGTGAGGCAGTTGGCGAGAAGAATTTCTTCCTCTTCGGCCTGACTGTCGCCCAGGTGAGGGAGTTCAAATCGCAGGGGTATGATCCGATGCGCTATGTGGAGCCGGGGAGCGAGCTTGCGGCGGTTCTCGATCTTGTCGCTCGGGGCCATTTCTCACAAGGGGATCCCCGCCTCTTCATGCCTCTGGTCGATTCCCTCCTGAAGCACGATGAGTACATGCTCATGGCAGATTTCCAGTCGTACTGCGAATGTCAGGATCGGGTTGACAAGGCATATCGGGATCAGAAGCGATGGACGAGGATGTCGATCCTGAACGTCGCGCGCATGGGGAGGTTCTCGTCCGACAGAGCGATCCGCGACTACGCTGAGAAGATCTGGAACGTGAAGCCGGTGAAGATACGGATCTAGTGACATCTTGATGTCGCCCCTGCGAAAGTCCCGAAAGGGATCCCCTTGGGACAGGGGCCCAGACCCAAGCTCTATCCTGGATTCCCGCTTCTGCGGGAATGACATTTGTACCTCTTGTCATGCCTGCGAAAGCAGGCATCCAGATCCGAGCCCTGTTCTGGATTCCGGCCCGCCAGCGGTCTGGCGAGGACGGGCTCTTCGTTACGCTCGGCGGAATGACATCTCAGTCTTTCACATCACCAAACCTAAGTACATGTCGGACTGATGAAGAGAGCGTTAATCTGCGGTGTATCGGGCCAGGACGGCGCATACCTCGCAAGCTTCCTGCTGCAGCGAGGCTATGACGTCTCCGGGACCTCCCGCGATGTACGGAGCGCCTCGTTTGAGAACTTGATGCGCCTTAGAATCCGCGAGAAGGTCTCTCTCCTTTCGGTCAACCCGACCGACTTTCCAAGCGTGCAGCAAGCGATCGAGAAGGTGGAGCCGGATGAGGTGTATAACCTCGCCGGTCAGAGCTCGGTGGGCCTCTCGTTCGAGCGGCCCGTCGAGACGATGGAAAGCATAAGCGTGGCCACGCTGAACCTGCTTGAGGCGATCCGTTCTACGAAGCGAGCCACGAGGTTCTTCAATCCGGCATCGGGTGAATGCTTCGGCGACACAGGCGGGAAGCCGGCGGACGAAGGGACGCCGTTGCGGCCGGAGAGCCCCTACGCCGTCGCGAAGGCAGCCGCGTTCTGGCTGGTGGCCAGCTATCGGGAGGCGTACAGCATGCACGCCTGCTCGGGGATTCTGTTCAATCACGAATCGCCGCTGCGTCCGGAGCGGTTCGTCACGAAGAAGATCATCCGAGGAGCCTGGCGAATTGCGAACGGAAGCAGAGAGAAGCTGCATCTCGGAAACCTGTCGATCAAGCGGGATTGGGGCTGGGCGCCCGAGTATGTCCAGGCGATGTTGCAAATGTTGCAGCAGCCTGAGCCTCAGGATTTCGTGATCGCCACCGGCGAGACCCAGGAGCTTACGGAATTTCTTGACGCCGCGTTCTCCTTCTTCGGACTCAAGTGGCAGGATCACGTTGTGACGGATCCCGAACTCATACGGCCGGCGGATCTGGCGGTCAGTATGGCGAATCCGGAGAAGGCCCGGCGCGTGCTCGGCTGGAAAGCGGAGCACAAAATGAGAGACGTCGTCAGAATGATGTGTGAGGATGTGAAGCAGCAGGAAGGGGGGTAGGGCGAGAAGTACCTTCCTCAGCCAGCGCGCGGCTTAAATAACCTCAGTCACCCTTAGCGCAGTTGAAGGGTGCTCCTGGCTTGTGCAACCTTCACTGCTCCTGCTGATAAAGCCCAGCCTAGTGCATAGTTCGACTTCCAGCCCGACATGCGGTCTGGCGGGCGCTCACTATGACTGAGATTGTTAGTGAGTGCTTGACTAAGAAACTTACAGGCCGTGGAGGGGAAGGGATGTATGGCGTTGAGGCTTCGGAGCACCCTCCTAAAATCTCACATTCAAGATCGGCAGGTACCGGAAGGGCGGATCGTTCGACTCGACGATGTTCAGCAGACCGATCTGCAGCCCGGAGAGGTCCGCCGTGTGGTTCAAGAGCCCGATGACGATGCCCCGCTGCTTCGTGTAGGTCCTGTTGTAGCACGAGAATGTGAAGCCCGACAGGTTCTCGCTCTCCGTCCAGGCAACTCCCAGGTTGATACCCTTGATGGAGGGGGCTTCGATCTTGTAAAGCCCCGTGTTCAGGCCACTGACGGACATATCGCTCTTCAGCTCACCGATTGTCAAGCTCAACCCTTTGATCTCTTCTTTTGAAACGATGGCTCCCGCCGCGAACGTCAATCCTTGTATGCCCTGCGACCCAACCACCGCTATCCCGCCGACGGTGATCCCTTTTGCTGCTCCGTTGGCGACGGCAGCGATTCCTCCGATGTTGACGCCGAGCATATCCCCCTGAGCGACGGCCCCTAGTCCGCCGAAGTTGAAGCCGATCAAGTCTCCTTGAGCGACAGTCCCGAGTCCGGCGATGCCGACACCGAGCATGCTCCCTTTGCTCACGGTGCCGAGGCCGGCGACGCTGATGCCGGCGAGATCGCCATCAGCGACCGTGCCCAATCCCGCCACGGAGATTCCCGTCGCACCTCCCTTGGAGACGGTGCCGAGCCCTGCGACGTTCAGGCCGACGAGATCGCTCTGTGAGACGAGTCCAAGTCCGGCGAAAGAGATTCCGTGAATCCCGCCATCAGCGACGAGCCCGAGTCCGGCTACATTGACGCCGTTGATCGAGCCCTTCGAAACAGCGCCGATGCCGCCGACGGTGAGGCCGTTTGAGCTCTCCTGCGTCAGCACGCCGATCGGTGAGAGGCCGATGCCGTTGATCTGTCCGGCGCTTGCTGCAACGATGCCGAACGCTAGTCCGTTGACCGTGCCATGCAACTGCTCATTGCCGGGTTTCCAGAGTGTGAAGTTGATCCCGTTGACGTAGTCGAACTCTCTATCCGACCAGTTGAACCGGATGCCGTTGACCCGGTCGACGTTGCCGAAACCGATACCGACCGTGCCGCCGCCGAGCAGGAATCCTCCCCGGCGCTCCGGTTCCTCCTGCGCGACCGCAGCGGCTGTGAGAACGACGAGAAGCAAGAATGTGAGAGCGGTTTTCATAAAGAAGTCCTTCAGTGAGTAAAAGATCTACCTCCACCTATACCTCTTAGACCTCCGTTTTGTTTCACGAGTTTCGTCAGAAACGAGAATGGAACCACCGTTCCACTCGGTGGTCTTACCCTTCCCCTTCCAACCCAATGGCGGCCCTCTCACCAAATCCGTCGATAGTTCCACTTGCGAGCTTGACAAATCCTGCGAATTTGTCTAGATTGCGGTGCATACCGACGGTGTGCCTGACAGAGGATCAGGTCCGGAAGCTTCCCTTCCCCGAATTGGGAAGAGGAAGGCAATCCATTCAAAGTGCGTAAGCATCTTGAAAGCCGTCTTTGCGGCTAACAGCCGCGATCACGCCCCCCAACGCTTGTGGACGGGGGGCGCTTTTTATCTCCCCGCCCATGCACATCGTCATCCAGTTCCCGCTCGCCGATGTACGTGACTTCCTGAACGTCGACACGTTCAAGCTCGACAAACCTCCCTGGCCCCTCGTCAACGAGAGGCTCGATTTCGTTCGCCATTTCGGGCCGGTCCGACGCAGGAAAGGAGGCGGAGTCGAAAGCTGGGCGGGTGAAGGGAAGTACTGCGACGCGATCAGAGCCATCCGGTTCACCGAGCAGCCTCTGCGCTCCTTGCGCAAAGCTCTCGGCACGCGGAAGAGTGCGAAATGTACATTCCGCAGGTTCTTCTGCACGGAAAGTGTTGTGAGGAGGCTGGAGCTCGGACTCGCGCTCGATTGTTCCTCAGGAGCTCTGCCGTTTGACGTCGATTTCTTCGTCCGCGCCATAAGAGACACCCTCGAGTTTCCCATGAAGATCCCGTATGCCGGAGGGGAACCGATCTTCTGCCAGATGCAGGATGCCGGCAAAGCGCTCGCACGACTTTATCTGCATGCAAGCACGGAAGATTTTGTCGAGCATGCCGATCTCCTGCAAGACTGGTGGGTGACCGCATCGGAGCCCTCGGTCGTCGTCGAGACCGAGCGCGGCGAGTTCAGCTGGGAGCCGGCATCGACACTGCAGGCGCAGCAGCTCGACGAGCTTGAGACGTACGGCGTCGGCCTGGCCCACTTCTGGTTCGGAGGGAAAGGGCGAAGCGTCCGGACATGGTTGGTGAGAGACGATCGAAGCGCTGCCGGCGACGGCTGGAATTCGAACGCCAGGAAGGTGAGGCTCAACGTCCTTCGCCTGAACGCCGAGCAGTCCTGTCTCAAGCAAGCCCTGCGGCAGGTCTTGCTCAAAAGGATCCCCCTCGATCGCGAGACCCCCGGCAGCGATCGCTTTCAACTCTATCTGAATGATACGATCCGCAAACTGGAAAAACGGGAGAACTACGGACTCCCTCAAGAAGAATTGCTCCGCTCGCTGATCCTGTTCGAGGACGCCATCAACTCCGACGAGAGGAGGAGCCTCCTCGAGCAGCTGAGCAGCATCAGGCAGAACATTCATCGCAACCTGAAGCGGATCACGGAGGAGCGGCAGCGGGACTATCCGGTTGTCGTTGTCAACAAGATTGAGAACAAGATTCAGATTGACCGATACACGACGAACAACATTCAGGAGGTGGTCATGGGCGACCAGTACAAGAATATCACCGGATCGACGATCATCAACCGCTCCGTGCTGACCGATTCGCTGAACAAGGTGCGCATCGAGCGGGGGGAGGATGTGGCGAAAGCGCTCGAGCTTGTCGCAGACGTCGTGAGCAAGTCGGGGAACAAGCAGGCGGGGGAGCTCTTCGACTCGTTCAACGAGGAGCTGAAGAAGGCGGAGCCGAAGAAGTCGGTCCTCCGGTCGCTCTGGGACGGCCTCGTCTCCGCGTTGCCTACGATCTCGACGATGGCCGGTGTCGCCCAGAAGATCGCCTCCCTGTTCGCGTAGGTTTCCTCTCTGCGGGTGAAATTCCGAAGTTAGGTGTTCCGAAGGAGCCCCGCCAGAACGCCGTTCAGGCGGGCGGGTGTTCCTGAGGCAAGTTGAGCGCGGCTTCGACCCATCCCCCTACGAGGGGGATGATAGGGGGTCTCCAACGCAACGTCTAAGCACGAGGGGTCTCTGGAGGCAGGCACGCGGGGTTATTCATTTCTTTTGGCCTGCAAAGAAATCCCAGTCAGTTCGAGTGGAGTCGAGAACGGTCACTGGCTAGCTAATACCACCCCTCGTCTGCGCTCGTGGTGACTAAGTTCCGTTGGCTTGCGCGCAAACAACGCCCGGTCAGTTAGGGGAGAACCGGGGATTGTCTGGCGAAACGAGCCGTAGAGCTGAAGCAATGCCCTCTTGAGTCGAAGCAATGAGAGGTTGAGGTTAAACAATGCAATCTTCATTGCAAACAATGCGAACTTTTTCCAAGCAATGAGAACTTGAGGTTGAACAATGCAATCTTCATTGCAAGCAATGAGAACTTTTTTGAAGCAATGACAACTTCGGGTGACGCAATGAGGTTTTAGGGTGAAGCAATGTCATCTTCGACTGAAACAATGTCAGCTTCAAACGGCGCAAAGCCATCTTCGGGTTGCGCAATGCGATCTTCAGGTCACGCAATGGAATCTTCAGGTCGCGCAATGCAATCTTCGGCTCGAGCAATGCTGTCTTCGGGTCGAGCAATGCCATCGCGCGATCGAGCGAAGCGATCGTAGGCTCAAGAAATGCGGTCTGGGGTACCGAAACGAGTGGGCGATTCAAGGAAAGCAGAGCGTCTGGCCAAACCGAAGCAGAAGTCGCGACCCGCGATCAAGTGTCCGTGAAGAATCTTACTGTGATTTCCCGGAAAGTTGTGCCGGAATCCCCGCCTGCCAACAGCGGTGGCTCGCGCTGTCGGCGGGCAGGGAAACCCGCAGGAAGACTCGGCCTCCCGCTTGCCGAAATTCCCCGCCGTCGAGCGGGAGATA
>Ga0315277_10001051_pt1 | contig 41291 bp, 33 predicted proteins | sample YL17G05_15_MG_FD_203695 | JGI IMG/M metagenome (GOLD analysis project Ga0315277, IMG submission 203695) | Sediment microbial communities from Yellowstone Lake, YNP, Wyoming, USA - YL17G05_15 | ecosystem: Environmental > Aquatic > Freshwater > Lake > Sediment | place: USA: Wyoming | collected... | reverse complement strand
AATCCCCTTCTGGGCACATTGACCAGTTCTCGAAGCAGGTCTTGGAGGCTTTGGATAAGGGAACGACTTTTTGCTTCCTCCATTACGACGATAAAACGCCAGGAGAATTTGCGGACTATTCTGAACATGGGTATCGCAACGAGGATGAAGTTGTTTCAAGCATCGAGAAACAGGCTGGCTTTCGATGGTTTTTCGGACGAAAGATTCGAATGGGCTATGCACGATTCCCCACACTGGACGGGAAAGTTCACCGGGCTGAATTCGCGGAGTTCTTGAAGAAGTGGGGAGCGTCTTACAACTTCTTCGAGAAGTTTGGCGACGGGGCCTTTGATGACATTCTCTACAGCAGGGACAACGTGGTCTTGGGCTTCACTTTGTATCGAAACCGAGGAATGGTGATCTACCTGCCCTTCCAAAAGAATTCACTGAACCCGGCGGACCAACAACTGGCGGTCGAGAAGCTCGTTGACGCTTTGCTCACGTACAGAGCGAAGCGCCATCGCGACTTCCCTGATTGGGCCCAAGCCCCGTTTTTCGGAGACGAGATCGTACTACAGCAAGAGAAAACCCAACTGGAACAAGCCCTGAAAGCTAAGGAGGCTGAGCTTTCAGTTTTTGTCGGCGCGAAATCCCTCCTCTTGGCAAACGAGGGAGAGTTGGAGCTGGCGGTTCCGAAGTTCATTCAGGATCGGCTGAAAACGCGCACATTACGCGACGAAACCTACAACGAGGACTTCTGGCTGTTGGACGACAGCGGCAACAAGACAGCTATTTGCGAGGTGAAGAGCGTCACAAAGGGTTTCAAGAAGGGAGCGATTTACGATGTCTTCAACCACCGCGAGGCCCGTGGCTGCGCCGAATCATTCCCGGCGATTCTGTTCGTAAACGCAAACTTGCAGGCGGCGAGTTGGCAGAAGAAGGACGTTCAGATTCCCGCACCAGAACAGAAGATTGCTTTCGAGAACAACGTCTTGGTCTTGCGAATCGAGGACTTGGTACGGCTTTGGAATGGCGTTAGAAAGGGCGCCCTCAAGGTGGAGGACGCTTGCCGCATTTTTCATGAGTCGAGAGGATGGTGCGAAGTGACAGAGGCCTCACAAGTTAACATTCGCATCGGAAGTTAGGTGGCGTATCGCGCAACATGCACAGCCCTCTTGTCACGCCAGACTCACCGGATCCACATTCACCGTCAGCGTCACGTCGTCGGGCAGGGTCAGGTTGGGCAGCAGTTCGCCAAGCTGGCAGCTGAGCAACGCCATGCGCGGGGTGCGGAGCATGAGTTGGTAGCGGTAGAAGCTTTCCGCGCGCAGCAACGGCGCGGGCGCGGGGCCGGCGCAGTTGGCGCAGCCTTCACAGGCAGAACCAAGGCAGCGCAACCACCTGCTCGTGCAACTGGAGCGGGGCCGCGCAGCGGCAGATGATGTAGCCGTGCTTGGCCTGCTTGGGGTGTTCGCCTAGAAACGTCAGCAGATGCCGCGCGTCGGAGAGCGTCGGGTGATCGGTCCATTTCACCTCGATGGGGGTGAGTTTGCCCTCGCGCTCGACGATGAAGTCCACTTCCGCGCCGGCCTTGGTGCGCAGGTAGTGGAGTTTGCCGCTGCCGAGATACTTCAGCCGCTTCCAGAGTTCAATCCCCACCCATTGCTCGAAGACCGGGCCGGGATTTGCCCGCACGGTGGCCGTCTGGAGCGGCAGTTCGGCGGCGGCATGGCGCACGCCCACGTCGAAGAAGCAGAAGCGTTCGGTGGAGAGCAGGCTCTTGCGCGGGCTGCCGGAAAACGCCGTCACGCGGAAGCCCAGGAACATGTCCTCCAGCAATTGGTAGTAGCTCTTGACGGTGGGCAAGGTGACGCCGGCGTCCTTGGCGATCTTCGCATAGTTGAGCATCTGGCCGGACTCGGCGGCGGCCAGTTGCAGGAAACGCGCGAACACAGCCCAGTCTCTCACGAGCGCCTCGCGGCGAAGTTCTTCCTCCAGATAGACGGAACAGTACGAACGCAACAGATCGGCGCGTTCTTCCGCCGATGCGGTGGCGACGCCCGGCAGTTCGCCGAACGTCAGGCGCTCCAGCAGCGAGGCGGCGGGAAACCAGGGTTCTTTCACACCGGCGGCGACGGGCAACGGCAGGGGGGAGGTGACGGGCCACTTGAGGCTGCCGGTTTCGGGGAACGGGCGCTCGGCAGCGACCAGCGCGTAAACGTGGTGCATGAAGGAGCGCCCTGGAAGCAGGTTGGCGCCGGTCACGCGCAGCTTGCGGGCGGAACTGCCGCACAGCACGAACCGCCAGCGCTTTTTGTCACTATCGTAGAGATGCTGGACGGCATCGAAGATGGCGGGAACGCATTGGGCTTCGTCAATCACCACGATGGGAGGTGATTTCCGGGCCTCCAAGCCGCGGCACAGTCCGACCAACTGGTCGGGATGCCGCAGGTAATCCGACCGCACGGCGGGACGCGAGAAGTCCAGCCAAACGGCGGCGTTGGGCAGCAGTCGCTTCAGGAGCGTGGACTTGCCCGTCTGCCGCGCGCCGAAGACGATGTGGACATACGGCGCGACAAACTTCTTCGCCCAGACCGGTTCAATCCAACGACCAAACATATCGTGCGGTTTATATCCGCCCGACTATTCTAAAGTCAAGTGTTCGATTGGTCTGGATTCCTTGGCAAGCTGGAATGCCCACACCAAGCCGCAGCCAGCCCAGTTCTTACGCCAGACTCACCGGATCAATATCCACCGTCAGCGTCACGTCGTCCGGCAGATTCAGGTTGGGCAGCAGTTCGCCGAGTCGGCGGCTGAGCACGGCCATGCGCGGTGTGCGCAGCATGAGTTGGTAGCGGTAGAAGCTTTCCGCACGCAGCAGCGGCGCGGGCGCTGGCCCCATCAACACCAGGCCCTTGAAGTCCGCCAGCGTCTTCTCCAGTTCGCGCTTCAAATGGTCGGCGGAGAATTTCACCTTGTCTTCGTTGCGGCCTTTGAGCGTGAGCAGCGCCACGCGGCTGGCGGGCGGATACTGGAGTTGCTCGCGAAACTCGATCTCCTGTTCGTAAAACCCGGCGAAGTCGTGTCGGCGCGCATATTGGATGGCCGGATGAAACGGCGTGAAGGCTTGCACGAACACCTCGCCCTCGACGTCGCCGCGGCCCGCGCGCCCGGACACCTGCGTCAAAAGCTGGAACGTGCGTTCGGCGGCGCGGAAGTCGGGCTGGTGCAGCGCCATGTCGGCGTAAATGATGCCCACGAGCGTCACGTTCGGAAAATGCAGGCCCTTGGCGATCATTTGAGTGCCGACGAGGATGTCTATCTTGCCGGCGCGGAAATCGCCGAGGATGCGGCGGTAATCCTCCTTGCGCTTGAGGATGTCCGAGTCCATGCGCTGCACGCGCGCGTCGGGGAACAGCTTCGCCAGCGTGTCCTCGACCTTCTGCGTGCCGAGGCCGGCGTAGCGGATTGCGGGGTTGCGGCACTTCTCGTTCGGGCAGGCGGCGGGCACAGGCTCGAGATGGCCGCAGAGGTGGCAAAGGAGTTTTTGCTGCGGGCGATGGTACGTGAGCGACAGGCTGCAATTCGGGCACGACGCGACGAAACCGCAGAGCGGGCATTGCAGCGAAGTGGAATAGCCGCGCCGGTTCAGGAAGAGAATCGTCTGCTCGCCGCGTTCGAGCCGTTGCGTGATGGCTTCCTTGAGCTGCGGCGAGAACACCGGAATGCCTTTCCCGCTGCGCGCGGTCTGGCGCATGTCCACGACGCGGACGTAAGGCATCTTCTGGTCGTCCACGCGCTCGGGGAGTTCGAGCAAGGTGTATTTGCCCTTCCGCGCATTGAAGTAGCTCTCCAGCGACGGCGTAGCCGAGCCGAGCACAACCACCGCGCCCTCCATTTGGCCGCGCACGATGGCGACGTCGCGGGCGTTGTAGCGCGGGGCTTCCTCCTGCTTGTAAGTATGCTCGTGCTCCTCGTCCACGATGATCAGCCCGAGCGGTTCGACCGGCGCGAAGATGGCCGAGCGTGCGCCGATGACGATGCGGGCGCGACCCTGGCGGATCTTGTGCCACTCATCATGGCGCTCGCCGGAGGAGAGATGGCTGTGCAACACGGCGACGAGCGTTTGCAGCGGACCGGAACTGAAGCGGGCCTTGAACCGCTCGACGGTTTGGGGCGTGAGCGAAATCTCCGGCACCAGCACGATCGCGCCCTTGCCCTGTTCCAGCGCGTGGCCGATGGCCTGGAGGTATATCTCCGTCTTGCCGCTGCCGGTGACACCGTGCAAAAGGAAGGTTGAAGGTTGAGGGTTGAGGGTTGAGGGTAAGCCAGCAGGAGTCGCACTTAGAGAGCTTGATCTATTCTCGGACTTCGGGCTTCGGACTTCGGATTTCTCTCGGCCCATCGCCTTCGTGATCGCTTCCAGCGCTTTCGCCTGCGCGGGGTTCAGCGAGATTTGCTGCGTCGGCAGGATGTGCTCGCGCGCGTAGGGATCGCGCTCGGAAATCTGCGGGGCGATTTCGATCAGGCCGCGGTCTTCGAGCCGGCGCACGGTGGACGCGGTGGTTTCGGCCAGTTCGAGCAACTCAGCCAGCGGCAGCTCACGGCGCTCCTCAATGATGTTCCAGATCTCGCGCTGGCGCTTGGGCAGCTTGGGAAATTCACCACTCACCGGCAGCGCCCGCACGTACAAGCGTTCGCGCCAGCCGGCTTCCTCGCGGCGCACCACCTCCGGGAGCACGCTCTTGAGCGCGATCTCCGGCGCGCAGCAGTAGTAGTCGGCGATCCACCGGGCGAGCTTCAACACCCGCGGCGTGATGAGCGCCTTGACGCTGATGACCTTGACGATGGGCTTGAGGTTTGCGTGCGCCGATTCCTCCGCGAGCGCGGTGACGACGCCCAGCACCTTGCGCGAACCGAACGGCACTTGCACGCGCGTACCCACGTCCACCTGCGCCGTAAGTTCCGGCGGGATGGCGTAATCGAACTCCTTGCGGAGCGCGATTTCGAGGCTGACGCGGGCGATCATGCGAGATTGAGAGTTGAAGGTTGAGAGTTGAGAGTCAAGCCGGGCGCTCGGCTTGCGTCGTTCAAGCCTTCTAGCTGGCAGCGCGCGGCTCGATGACCGACGACTTGCGGCTCAGAAATCGTTCAGCCAGCAACGCGCCAACCAAAGCGTCCGCAAGGAGGATCAATGAACCGATAAGCGGGCCGAGGGCGAGCGTTGGAGAACGAGCGTCAAAACGGTTGCCCCAGTCGAGCAGCAGGATGAAACCGACCAGCGCCACGGTGAACACGGCGAGCAGCCCGGTGAGATTACGGCACGGGTGATACGCCAGCACAAGCGCGGCAGCCAGAATGAGGAGGGAACGCAGCGCCGGAAATTTGCAGATCATCGAACTGCCCGCCAGCACGGTGCGCCATTGCGGAAGCGTGAGCACCGTCCTGCCGGCGACGCGCCGGAAGTTCTTGTCCTTCTGTGGGCCCATCAGTTCGTCGCCGTCCACCGCGACCCAGACGTGTTGCAGGTTGGCGACGATGTGGGCGGTCTTGAAGCCGCGCGCGCGCAGGATGCTCGCCGCCAGCACGGCCTGTCCGTCGCAGTCTTCGCGCTTGCGCTCGAGCACCTCGGCCGCCGTGGGCCAGTAATCCAGGTTGCCCCAGTTGAACCAGTCGTATTCGTAGTGGATATGCTCGTAAACCCAGCGCTCGACGGCGCGGAACTCGTCCTTCATTGTCGCGTCGGGTTTCAACTTCGCGGCAATCTCGCGGTTGATGTCGGCGATTTGCGGCAGGTCCGGTTGAATCAGAGCCTCGACATTTCGCAGGTGTTGGATGTGGCGGAGGAGGAGGACAAGATTCGGGAACAACGCGAACGAAGTCACCAAACCGAGCAAGAGCCATTTGACAAGCACCCGCCACACAAGGGGCAGGCAGGCCAGACGTGTCCACATGGCCCGGAGGATTACGGCATGGCGCGGCGAAACGGAAGTTCTTCTTTAGTTTGGAGAACCGTGCCTGCCGTTCACCCGGCGCTCCCCGTCGGGGTCGCCAACGGTTTCATCCGGTGAAAGTGGACAACGACCGCTCCCGAAATCAGGAACAGGAGGAGGTAGTAGATGCTGAACGCGACTTCGTTCCAATTGCTCCACGGGCCGGTCACGAGTTGCGCGAGCACGTTTTGCGTGATGAGCACGACCCAGATGAGCCGGTAGGCGTGGGGAAAAACGTCGCCGGGGTATCCGCTGGCAATCGGCCGGAGACGGATCCGCGTTATCAACGCGATCAGGGCCAGAATGAGCAAAGGCCCGATGATCTTCCAGAGCACGCCGTTCCAATAGTCTTCGTGTCCGAGGTAAATGTTGGCCCAGCCTTTCAGCCCACTCTTGATGGACAGGCCAAGTCCGATGAGCAAGCCCAGGTAAGCGCCGAAGCGTTCGAGGTTCGGAGAATCGTTGCTCCGCCCCGCTCCGAGCCGCGCTTGTTCCTCCGCCGACATCCGGCGGTTCACGAGGAAATAAGCGACGCCGTAAGCGATGCCGATGCTGATGCCGCCGGAGGATTCCCAGCAGCGCCAGAAGTTGAAGTGAGCGTCGGGCCAAAGCCGTTTTGCCCACGACCAGTTTTGAAACGCCGCCCAGCCGATGCCGTTCAGCACGCCCACGGTCGAGATCAACGTGACGTTCTTCCAGTCGCGCCGGAAGGCTTCGAATCCCAGACAGCCGAGGTAGAAGCCCAAGTGCGTGATCGCGGCGGTGTTGTCGTTGATGAGGCGGCGGAGGTTGGGGTTTGCCTGGAGGTCGGCGTAGCGCGCAGAGAGTTCGCCATACAACGGCATGAAGAACTGCGGAAAGTGGTCAATCAACAGCCGCGCGACCACGGCCCCGCCGAAGGCAAACGCGAGCCGCAAAGCCCAATCCCCGGCTCGCAATCGCGGGCCCGCGGCGCACCAAGCCAGCAGGCAGGCGCCGATCCCGGCCCACGGCACGCCCGCGATGAACAGCCACAGGAAACCGTAGGCTCTCGAGATCGGGACGAATTCTCCCTTGGCATAATTGGTTTGGAGATGACCGTCCCAGAAAGCCGGCCACTGCATCCAGCCGCGGTTGCCGGAAAGGCTGACCCCGATGGCGACCGCCAAGATGATCCAGCCCGAGGCGTAACGCCGAGACTGCGTCGCGCCTGGGTCGCGCGCGATGAACCACCACGCCGCGCCCCACGTCACGCCGGCAAAAAGGCAACCGGCCGACGCGCCATAACCGGAACAACCTCGCACCGCCCAGGTCATGGCGCCCAAGGCGGCGAACAGAATGGTCGGAAGGACAAGGTCAGAAGCAAGGTCGCGACCGCGCGCCGAATTCATCGGCGGATTCTGGATGGAGCCGTAGGCGCACGCAAACTTCTTCGCGCGATCATTCGTTAACGACCGCCCTCGCACCGAATCCCAAGCCGGTCGTTATCGGAGAGAATTTGGCTCGCGGTCTGGCTTGGCGGTGAGCACGAGCTTCGTCGCTCCGTCCACGCCTTCCAGTTTGACGGCGCCCTGCGTGGCGAGGCGGGTTCCGCCATCGGAAGTCGTGATGTTCAGGGCGAACGTGTCCTCGGCAATTTCCAACTGGCGTTTGACCGCCTGCCCGTCCGCACCGTTTGTTTCGCAGAGCCAGGTGCCCTGCAAATTGCGGAGGCTGATTGGTTCGTTCGACACGGAAGTTCCCATTGCGCGCCCGGCCCTGGAGGGCAGGCGACCGTTGCGCTCCTGCACTGGCAACACCCCGTCGTTCGCAGAAGCGGCGCGATCGAGCTTGGTGGCGCTGAGCGTGCCGGTCTCCTCTTTCTTCTCCATGAGCAGGAGGAGCAGCGTCAGCACATAAGTGCCCCAAAAGGCGCCGAAGCTCACAGCGGCGGCCACGAAGCGTTGGCGCGCGTCAAGGTCCGCCTTGGCGGCTTGCGCGAGCGTGAGGCCCGCCAGCGGAAATACCAACGACACCGGAATCGTCTGCCAATTCCACCGTCGCGAGGCTCCCATGATCAACCCTCCTGCGACGGCGGTGCAAAGCGTGCCGAGGAGACTGAACAGAAGGGAGGACAAAACCACCACCAGCACCAGGGAACTCCACAGAGCGACTTGCCTGGCGAGCGTCTTGACCGGCGAAGGGTTCATAGCCCCTGGGTCTTTTTGGAAATGACGGCGTGATGATAGCAATTCCTTCTGGCGCCGGTCAAGTCGGCTGATGACCCTCAACCAGTGGAAATGCCGAACCCGCGCTCCACGCGGTAACTTCAGATTGGTCCCGAGCAACGCGACGTCCCCCTCACCGGTCATTTGACTTCCTTCACGCTTCGGTCAATGGTGTCGTCCCGTGCACCCGCATAACAACCCGCTGCCACCCTTGAAGTTCGGCGTAAGCCGTTTCACCTCTTTCACATTCATTGCCTGCCTGCTGGCGGTGCTTGTGGCCGGCGCAATTGCCACGCTCGGTTCGGATGCCGCGGCGAACGGGCTGCTGCTCGTCGCGAACAAAGGCGATCAAACGCTGGCCATCGTGGACCCGGTCGCCGGTCGTGTGCTGGCCAACGTGCCGGAGGACGGCGTGACGGGGCACGAAGTGGCGGCGTCGCCGGATGGACGGCGCGCATTCGTGCCGATCTTCGGTGACGCCGGCGTGGGGCAGAAGGGCAGCGATGGCAGGCTGCTGCGGGTGATTGACCTCGCGAAGCGCCAAGTCGTGGGCACGGTGGATTTCGGCAAAGGCGTGCGCCCACATAGCGCCGTGATCGGGCCGAAGAACGGATTGCTTTACGTGACCGCGGAGCTCGACGACTCGGTGATGGTGATTGATCCGGCCAGTTTGAAGATTGTCGCTCGGATTCCGACGGGCCAACCCGAGTCGCACATGCTGGCCATCACGCGCGATGGCCGTCGTGGATACACCTCAAACGTCGGCCCGGGCACGGTTTCCGTTTTGGACTTGGAGGAAAAGAAGACCCTCGCCGTGATTCCGGTGGCGCCCAAGGCGCAGCGCATCTCGCTCTCGGTGGATGATCGCTGGGCTTTCACCGCGGACCAGACCAAACCGCAGTTGATCGTGATTGACACGGCGACGAACGGAGTGCGAACGCGGGTGGAGCTTCCGGGCATCGGTTACGGCACGGCGCCGACGCCGGATGGACACTGGCTGTTGGTGGCGCTGAGCCAGGCGAGCAAGTTGGGCTTCGTTAACCTCACCGCCATGAAACTGACGCGAACTCTGGATCTGCCCAAGGCGCCGCAGGAAATGCTGGTCCGGCCCGACGGCGCCGTCGCTTTCGTGTCGTGCGACGCCAGCCGCCAGGTCGCGGTGATTGACCTGAAGGACTGGAAGGTGGCAAAGCTGATTGACACCGGACCGGGCACTGACGGCTTGGCCTGGGCCAGGGGCGAGTAAGCGCAGAGTCAATTCAGGGATTGAATCCCGGATCGGCACGGCGTTTATTGGGGCCACACGGGTTGAGGTTCGATTATGAAAACAAGATTCTGTCCATTCGTGATCGTGGCGGCTGGAGCATTGGCCGCTTTCAATCTGCAGGGCGCGGCGCCGGCGGCGGACGAACCGGAACGGCTCAAACCCATCGGCGAAGCCAAAGGCATCCATCCTGGCCGCGTCGTCTGGGTGCGCGACCCGAAGGTGCTCGACTGGCGGGGGCCGGGCGACGGGCACTGGTACGAGGGCAACCACACCAAGCAGGATCGCGCGGATGCCATGATGTCGCGCGCCGTGTGCGAGTTGGCCGGCGAGCCGATCGCAGCCAAGGCGTGGGACAGACTGATCCGGCACCTGAACCAGACGCGGGGAAAGGGCGACGTAGGCTATAAACCCGGCGAAAAGTTCGTCATCAAACCGAACTGGGTCGGGATGATCTGGCGCGAAGGCGCGGTGGACCCGGAAACCTACACGCTGATCAAGCGGCAGGATTACATGAACACCTCACCGCAAATGATCATCGCGCTGCTGCGGCAACTCGTCAGCGTCGTTGGCGTCAAGGAGGCCGACATTTCCGTTTGCGACACGCTGTCGTATCTGGTCAACGAGTATTACGCCGTCCTCCACAAGGAATTCCCGAACGTGCAGTACTGGGATTACGCGGGGAAGTTTGGGCGCATCCAAGTCAAGGCGTCGTCGGTGCCGCTGCACTGGAGCTGCCGGCCCGAGGGAAAGTCGCCGGACTATCTGCCGTCGTGTTTCGCGGAGGCGGAATATCTGATCAACTTTGCGAACCTGAAAGCGCACACGGCGGCGGGCGTGACGCTTTGCGGCAAGAACCATTTCGGCTCGCTGGTCCGCTGGCCGGTGCAGGAAGGCTATTACGACATGCACCGCGGGTCGTTCCGGAAGGAGATGAAGATCTACCGCGAGCAGGTGGACCTCATAGGACACGCGCATCTCGGCGGCAAGACGGTGCTGTACCTGATTGACGGGCTGCTCGCCGGCAAGCATCCCGCGGACGCCGCGCCACGGAAGATGAACCTGCCGCCGTTCAACGGCGACTGGCCCAAGAGCCTCTTCGCGTCGCAGGACCCCGTGGCGATTGATTCGGTCGGCTTCGACTTCCTCTGGGCCGAGTATGACGATTTCCCGCGCCGGCTTGGGGTGGACGATTACTTGCACGAAGCGGCGCTGGCGAACAATCCACCGTCAGGCACGTTCTACGACCCCGACCACCCTGCGCCAACGAAGCGCCTGCCCAGTCTCGGGGTGCACGAACACTGGAACAACCCCGCGGAGAAAAAGTACTCCCGCAATCTCGGAACGGGCAAAGGCATCGAGTTGGTGACGGTGGTGGCTCAGTAAAATCCGGCAGGAGCGCGCTTTGGAGCGCCGGTCTCCAACCCGGCGCAGCATAAGGACGTGCGACGCGCCGGGCCGGAGGCCGGCGCTCCTGTGCGGGCATTCGCGCTCGCAATCAGCTCATTTCACAGGCGGCGGCAGAAGCGGCAAATCGAGCCACGCAAGCCCCACATCGCGGTTCATGTGGCTCTTCACGCCGGAGGGCATTTCCGTAGCCGCGTTGCCATCGTAGAAGATCGCGAGCCGCCTGCCTTTCCTGACCACTGACGGCAGGCCGATGATGTGCCGCGACCAAATGCAGTTGCGCGTGTCGAGCACGACCGCCTTGTGCGCGGGATTCCAACGGTTGAGGTCCCTGCTCCAGTAAACCCAGATGGCGTCGGTGTATTCCAAACCACCGCGCAGGCCGACGTGGTTGGTGAACAGCCACCACGTTCGGTTCTTCCGTTCGAAATAAAGCGAAGTGTTTTCCACCTGCTCGGCCGCCGGCACAATCGGCTCCGCATCAATGCGCCAGGAGCCATCGAGGTTTTTTGTGCGCGCGATGCCGAGCGTGCGCAGTGTAGGTTTTGCGGTCGAGGCACTGAAAAACATGAGGTAGCCGCCCTCGTGTGGAATGACGTGACCGGGGCTGGCGGTGGCCGAGTAATAGGTACTGGGCTGTGGACGGAACGGAACGACATTCGGCTGCTTCGTCCACGGACCGGTCGGCGAAGGCCCGTGCGCCTTGAGCGAGAGGTACGGGAAGGCCGGAACGAAATCCGGCGCCCGCGTCGCGTGTGGAGTGCCCATGTAAAACATGTGCCAGCGCCGGCCCTCGCGGAAGGTCACGCCGTAGGAGGCGGAAGCGGAATCGTCCGTGCCTGAGCGGCCCAGCGGAAGCACTGGCCCGAGCTTGGTCCAGTGAACGAGGTCTTCGCTCGTGGCCAGGCAGGCGAGCCAGGCGTTCGTGCCGGCACCGTCGTAGTGCATGAAATACTTCCCACCGTGTTCCCAAACCCAGATGTCGCGGGCGCCGAGGTAATCGCATTGCCCGGGGCCATCACCGTGACTCAACACAGGTCCGTGGTCGCGTGCTTCAAGGCGGTAACCGGCTGTCGGCCGGCCATCGGGAAAGGTGGTAATGCTGGAAGCTCGTTCAACGGCAGCAGCGACAGTCGCCGACGGCACGAAGGCGAGCGCCGCAAACAGGGCAGCGGCTCCAACCAAGTTGCAGGCGAGTGGAGCGGGAACACGGTATGAGTTCATGGTCGTTTGCCGCAAGTCACGGCTTTTTGGTTTTCGCGATGCACCACAAGCGTTGGTGCGTGCGGATGAAGATGTCGCCATCCGACACTGCCAGAGAAGCATTCAGCGTTTCGCCGCCAAGTGAGTTGGTGGCCAGGCACTCGAACGTCGGCCCGACGCGCAGCACGAACACGTCCCCGTTTTGATTCGGCACATACAGTCGGTCGCCAGCCAGAACCGGCGACGACCACGACGCGTTGCGCGCCCCGCTGCCGGTGAGCCGTTCGTCCCACAACGTCTTGCCCGTCTGCAAGTCGAGGCATTGCGCAAAACCCATCGCCGTGACCTGGTAGATGCGGCCTTGGTGAATCAGACCCGACCCAATGCAGGCTTTGCTGTTGGGCGGATCGAAGTGCCAGACGCGATTTGATGAAGTCACATCGCCGCGTCCGCCGGGGCCAATGGCCATCGAACAATTGCGGAAGCCGGTTTCGCTCACGACCACCAATCCGTCTCCGAAAAAAGGCGACCCATACGCGCAAGTGTTGTGGCCGTCGCACCTCCAAAGCGGCTCGCCGGTTTTCGGCGACAGCGCTTGCATGCGAAGTTCCAACGCCACGACCAGTTCGTCTTGTCCGTTCGCGCGCACGACCAGCGGCGTCGAGCACGAGCCGGAAACCTCGGCCACCGTGTTGTAGCCTTGTTTCTTCCACTCCGCCGCCGTGGTGCCGAAGTCCTCCCACTTGGCGTCCGGCGGGATGGGCGGCACGTCGAACTGCCAGACGGTCTTGCCGGTCCGCTTGTCGAGTGCGATGACAAAACTCCGCTGGCCCGGCCCAAAATTCAGGATGCAGAGATCGCCGTAAAGAACCGGCGAGGCCGCGTAACCCCACACGTGCGATTGCCGGCCCAGATCACGCCGCCACAATTCGCGCCCCTCGAAGTCGTAACAAAACACTCCCGCCGAACCAAACCACGCCAGCACGCGCTCGCCATCCGTCACCGGCGACGGTGAGCAATAGGGATTGTTGTCGTGTGTGAGCTCCTTCTCCGTCCAGACCGGGCCTTGCTGCCAGAGCAACTTCCCGTCGCGCCGGTCAAAGCACATCAGCGTCCGGCGGCTCTCCTTGGGGACGGCCTGCGTGACGAACACGCGGTTGCTCCAGACGATGGGTGTCGAGTTGCCGCGGTCCGGCAGCGGCACGCGCCAGCAGACGTTCTCATTCCTGCTCCAGCGCAGCGGCAGATTGGTCTCCTGGCAAATCCCGTTGCCGTCCGCCCCGCGCCACGCTGGCCAGTTTGCTGCCGGGGCGCGCATGGCCAACACCAGCGCGAAGACCGTGGCGATGCGGAGGGCGAATGACACAGATTTCACACGTTTCCCTTTGTGTAGTTCATTGGCGGCGCCACTGCAATCCGCGAACCCACCGGTCGGGTGTTGTGCAGCGAGGTTGAAGTGGCTTCACATCAACGCAGTGCTGAAATATCGTTCCGCCCGATCCGGCAGCACCATGGCGATGTTGCCTTTGATCTCTTTGGCGAGTTGGCGCGCCGCCCAAATGTTTGCACCAGAAGAAATACCCACCAACAACCCGAAGGCACGACCCAGGTGTTACGCAGTCTCGATGGCCGCTTCGTCAGTCACCTCAACCACTTCATCCACCAGTTTTGCATCGAGAATCGCGGGGATGAAACCATCACCAATCCCCTGGATCCGGTGCAACCCCGGCCCGTGGCCGAGCAAGGCGGACACGGTTTTCGGTTCCACCGCCACAATCCTGACGCCCGGCCTGCGTTCGCGGAGAAACGTGCCGACCCCTTGCAGGGTGCCGCCGCTGCCCACGCCGGCCACGAAAGCCGCGACGTCGCCGTCCATCGGCCGCCACAATTCCTGCGCCGTTTGCTCGTAATGCGCGCGCGGATTGTCGGGGTTCTCGAACTGCTGCGGCACGAACACGCGCGGGTCTTCTGCCTGCATTTGCCGCACGCAGGCCACCGCGCCGCCGACGCTTTCCCGCGCCGGTGTGAGCACCAAATCCGCGCCCAGATCGCGGATGTGTTTCTTGCGCTCCTCGCTCATGTTCTCCGGCATGACGATGCGCACGCGGTAGCCCATGAGCCGCCCGACGAGCGCGATGCCGATGCCGGTGTTACCGGACGTGGGCTCCACGATGATCGAGTCAGGCCGCAACCGGCCCACGCGCTCAGCGCCGTCAATCATCGCCGGCGCGATGCGATCCTTGATGCTGCCACCCGGGTTGAGGAACTCGGCCTTGGCAAAAATGGCCTCGTTCTTGAGCTGGATGAGTGGTGTGTGACCAATCAAATCCAAAATATCCCGGGTCCCCATATTGGTGCCGTTGATTCTCATCGTCCGAGCGTTCTACGCAAGCGGGAAGCGGCGGTGTGCCGTGTGGTTTTGAGAGCCGGACGAACTAGGCAGATGGCAGTCGGCAAACCGGACCGGTCAGGCTGGCCCGGAGGACTTTCAGGCCGCTGACGCCCACCACCGAACGAATCACGTCGTGCAGCTTGACGTTCATGCGTTCGAGGGCCTTTTGCAGGTGTTGCCCGTGGCTGGCGGCCCGCGTGACGTGGTCGGCCCGCAATCGCAGATTGTCCTGGAGCCGGCAGATGTGGTCGGGCGGCACGAAGCCCGAGGGCAACAGCCCGTGGGCGTGGCGCGTGGCGAGCCACTGGCAGTCTTTGAGGTCGGTTTTGCAACCGGGCAGGCTTTGGACGCGCTTGCCGTTGACGCCCAGCACCTCCAGTCCCGCCGGCTCCAGCACTTCATAGGCGCAGAACCAGAAGACGTCCGTGGTCTCCATCGCCACCGAATTCACGCCGTGCTGCTGAAGCTCGTCGCGCGGGGCGTGGTGCTGGCCGGGGTGGCGGCGAAGACTTTGGGCGTGTCACCGGCGATGGAGACGTGGAGTGGTTTGCTGCCGACACCGATGCTGGCGGGCTTCGGGTCGAAGACAGGCAAGGCTTGCATGGTTTTGGCGCGTCGCTGCTGTAATGTGCCCGATCCGTGCTTGAGGAGGACAAACCTACCCAACGGGAACACCGCGCGAGCTGCGTCGCCAAACGATCCAAGTGTCGCGGATGGGAACCCCTCTCTCCCACGGGCAGCACCCGCGCACCAAAGGGCAAGGCGGTCACGCCGCACGCAATCAACCGGGCGCCTGCACTCTATCAGGTTCAGGGGCGCGATGGGCGGCTGCTCGCGGGCCCGCGGCATCTTTCCCGGAAGATGGCCGGAAGCATCAACGCGCAGCACGCTCGGATGCTCCTGGCGATCGCAGGTCCCCAAAGAAGTCATCCGCTTCGTGGTCCAACCAGTGGATCACCTCGAAGAACCCCTGCAACACGAAGGCGAGCTTCTCTTCCTGCCGCACTTTCCGGCTGCCGCGCAGGCGGATTTGCAACCACTGCGAACGCATCAGCCACGGGAGCGCAGACCATTCAAGGTCGGTCAACCGGCTGACTCGCTGGTATCCGTTCAGCAACCATGAGGACCATTCGGGATTCGGCACAAAGGGCTGGGTCAGCGAACGGATGTCATCCGAGTCCAAACGTTGGCGGCGGTTGGCGGCGAAGAACATCAAGGCATCCACCAAGTCGCGACATCGGGCTTGCTGGCCGAGGTAATCGAAGTCGTACACCGCTGCCACGCGCACGCCCTTGAACTTCACATTGCCGGGATGGATGTCGCCGTGAATGACGGCCTGTGGCAACTTGGGATACAGATCTTGATCCAGGAAGCGCCGGACGCGTTCAAGCTGTTGGGCGAGCCGATCAACGTGCGCGACATCATGCGGCGTGGGAGACAGCTCGCGCAGTTGCTCCACATAGACGTTGAGTAGGTCAGGGTGGTCTTCCCGGAGCATTCCTTCTTTGCCGGCGGGAATGTTTTCGCCAAGGACCAAATGAAACCGGGCCATGAAACGCCCCAGCGCCGTAATCGTGGCGCGGTCGCCTTCGCGGAAGTTGTCGCCCTCCAGCCACGAGAGGACTTCGAACACGCCTTGCTGAGTGCGCAACCAGCTTGTCCCATCGGCCCGGCGTCGGGGACGCGGCACGGGCAGGCTCCGCTTGGCCAGACGCCAGAGGCATTCGTGGTCGAAGCGGATGAACTTCTCGTCGGCAAACTCCGCCGGTCGGGCGCGTACGACGAAACGTCCTTCTGGGACTTGAACGGCGAACTTCGGTGTTGCGGTGCCGCCCAACCGCCCGACTTCAGACGGTGCGCCCAGGTCGAAGGCTCGCAGCACTGCCCTCACGCTTCCCTGCAGCCGTTCGTCGTCAGCCATGTCGAGTTTCGGAGTTGGATTGATCAGGACTTTCATCCCGATTCTGATGATCAACCACCGTTCCGTCATCCAGCGGGTTGCGTTTGATCCGCGCAAGCAAAAGCAACATCTGCTTGAGATCGCACACGCCGCCGATCGTGAGCCAGACGGTGATGATGACGGTAACTACGAGCACGACTGCGGTGTACACGCTCCAGAAGCGCACCCACGACGCCGTCGGCACTTTCACGAAGACGTTGTAAACCGTCCCGATCAAGAAAATCGCGATGAGCAACGCTGTGAACGCCAGGCTTGAAAGATAGACGAGTTGGTCCGAGCGCGTGAATTCATTGCCCATGCCGATCCAAGACCGCCAACCTCGGATGGGTGCGACGGCGCTGGTCCCTTGGACTTCTGGCACCACGTATTCGCCGCGGTGCAGCATCTTGTCCAGGTTGAACACCGAGCGGTGATACAGCAGCGAAACCAGAACGTAGGCCGTGCAGGCGATCACGGCGACCGACAGGCTCAACACGGCTGGGTTGTAGGAAGCAATCTTTCCCAGCACGAGATGGAGCCAGTCGGTTTGGTGCGCGGGGTCCGTGAAAACGTGTGTGGTATTCTCGATCTGGCGCACGATCACGGCCGCAATGGAGAGCACGGCACCGGTGAGGATGGCCACCCATGCGCCTGCCGTCGTGCCCCGCTTCCAGTAAAGCCCGCCGATAACCACCGCGCCGGCACCGCTCGTGAAGATGGCGTACGAAATCACGAAAAACATGTGAAGGTATTCAGTTTGCCGGAAAAGGAAGCTGAAAAGAAATACGAGCAAACCCACCGCCACGCTGGAGAGCCGCAGCAAAAGCAAGTGCCGTTTCGGATCGAGTGGCCGCGAACGCAGCGGCATGATCACGTCCTGGACGAAGACACTTCCCCAGGCCTGCAGGAAACTTTCGTGCGAGCCGATCGTCGTTCCTAGGATGAGTGCGGCAAAAGCGCCCAAAAGTCCCGTTGGGATCACGAACGTCATCACAATCGGCGTGGTCATTTGGCGCTGGATTTCCGTGCCGGGGATGGTGGCGATGACGCTTTGCGCCTGTTGCGCGATGGGCGCGTAAACCGGGTGGTGCATCACCGTGTAAGCGAACGCGGCGATCAACAGGATGGTCAGATACAGCCCGGGCACGCGCCACGTCGCCAGCACACCGGCCATGCGCGCCTCGTGGGCGTTCAGGGCGCAGACGCCGAAACCTTGGGCGGATTGCCACGCGCAACCGCCGTAGGCGCTCATCAGCGCGATGATCAGAAAGAACCACAGGTTGAAGTCCTCCATCTTCGCCGCGTCGAACGGGTTGATCAAAGATTGGCCGCTCGGCGTGAACGACAAGCCTTCGATGATTCGCGTCCAACCCAAGGTGCCCAGCAGGAAGAAGACGACAATCAGCACCACCAAGTTGGAGAAAAAACCCTGGATGAAATCCGTGAGCAGAATAGCAATCTGCCCGCCCAGAAACGTGAAGAGCAGACCAAAGCCCAGCAAGAACGCCATGATGAGCGCGAAGACAGCTGTCGTGTCCGGGAGGCCACAGTAGTAAATCAGGAACCGGGCGCCGACGGCGGGAAACACACCGAAATTCACGACGCCGCTGAGCCAGGCGACGATCCCGGAGAAAACCCGCAGCTTCCGGCTGTAGCGAAGCTCGAGAAACTGCGCCAGCGTCATGGCCCGCGTCTGGCGAAACCGGTAGGCCACCCAGCCGGAAATCGAGACGATGGCGAATTGAACCGTCATGATGAGTTGCCACCAGGCCGCTGGAAAAGCCGCCTTGTAGTAGGCCTCGAAGAAGCCGATGAAGGTGAACGCACCCAAAGTCAGCGTGCTGCCGGAAACCGTGATGAGATACCGCCCGGCACAGCGACTGGCGGCGAGAAAATCCGCAACACTCCGCGTGTAGCGCCGGACGGCGAAGATCGTCACGGTCCAGCACAAGAGCAGGCCGGCCACGATACACCAGTCAATCACGTGCATGCCGGCTTGGTTCATGTCGTCTGTGCGGTTGGCTTCGCGCGGCGGTGTCCTTTGACATCGGTCGTTTCCCGGAACGGATCGGGCCGCGGCGATGACACTTGGTCTTTGATCGCACTCAACTTCCCTTTCTTGCGCGCCGGTAGGCCAGCGCGAATTCAGTTCCATCGTAGCTGGGACCATCCGCCGACAAGTCCTTCAGCAGAATTTCCGCGCCTTGATGCAGCCAGGATTGTCTTACGGCGAGAGCGGCCAACTCAGGTTCCAACAGCGCGTTCATTGGCAAGGGAGGCGACTCAGCAATCCCGCAGAGGTAAGGCAAACATCGCTCCAGCAGGTCACGATAGATGTGGCTCGGGTCCACCGTGGTCTGGAAAACGGTCTTGGTCGTGACCGCCGTGAGATGGAACGGCAACGGCGCAGCCTGACCGACCGAAAGAAAACCAACCTTCCCGTCCGCCCAGTTGATCTTCACCAGTCTCTGTCCGCTGGTCCCCAGAAACTGAGCCGAGCGAATCCCTCCGCCCATCACCGCGGAAAGCAGCGCATAGGCATGAATTCCGTAGTTGAACTCGTCAGTCCCGCAACCGCCGAAAGCGGTCCGCACGTCACCGCGCTCTTCCAGCGGACGGGCCAGCCACTCGTGGACCTCGCGGGTAAACCGCAGACTTGAACCGCCGGTGATTCGCTTTCCTCGCGCGGCCCACTCCAGCAATTCGTTTGCATCACGCACGTTTCCGACAATCGGTTTGTCTATCAGCACGGACTTGCCGCCCTCGACAAACGATCGCGCCTGTGCCACATGCCGATCCCAGTCCGCCGTATGGACGATGACACCGTCAACCTCCTCCAGCATGTCCTCCAGCTTTTCAATCGCCTTAGGAATCCCCATCTCGCGGCAGAATTCCGTGGCGTAACCGGCTGGCCGCGTCTGGCCTGAGTCCCACGCGGCGCGCACCTCAAGATCTAGCCGAAGTTCCCCAGCCAGTTCACGGATGATCGGCACCCACTTGGCAGGATGCGATGTGCACAAGCCGACGAGACCGAGTCTGAAAGCCATCGTTCAAACCTTTCTGCTTCCCCCACAGCTCCGACACGCCGCGATGAAATCCTCGCACAGCACCGTGTCGCCGAAATGCGTCTCGAAATAGCGGACCGCCCAGCGCGTGGCGATGCGCTCTCCAAACGTGTCCGGGCATTCCACGCCGATGGTGGCGTCACGCATCAGGAAAAGGCGGTATTCGCGCGCCGCCATCGGCTCAATCCCGCCCGGCGCGCGCAACACGCACATATCTGTGGCAAAGCCAGTGTAGATCAGATTCTCAATGCCACGTTGTCGCAGCGCGCGATCCAACTGGCCTGTCTGAAAAACAAATGGCTCGCCCGGCAGGGGAGACACGATTTTTGCCCGGTCCATTCGAGCCAGCGGCGAGCGTGCCGGGTAGTCCACGCCGTGAAAGCGGTCCTCCATTTTCTTCCGCCAGCCAGGCACCACCGGTGGCCCCTCGTCGGACGGGTCGGAATCCACCAGGGCCTCGGGATGCTGGCGCGCGATCAGTTCGCTCTCGACGTGACACACCAACACTCCAGCCTGCCGTGCAGCATCCATCGCGAGGCGAATGCACTCCCGCATGATGCGCTCCGCCTCGCGGAACGATTCAAGCGAACCCATGCCAACGAAGTAGTCCTTGTCGATCGGCGGGCCGTCCTCGCAGCCGATGTTCCAGCAGTGCATCGCCACCAGAGCCGTTTTGCGCGCATCGAGCGCCAGCGGTTCGGTCTCGTAACCGGCAGCGTCGAGCGGGATGGGCCGATAGTACCTGCCGGTGAGGTTCAGCGTCATTTCCGGTTGCGCTCCGCGACCTCGCGCACGATACGCGCGGCGAGTTCGCAATGTTCTTCCGTGTATTTTTCGCAAAAGGTCGCCCACCGAATCCACGTCTGCACGAACTTCCACGCGGTCGGGCAGGTCTTTTCGTCGTAGCTGTATTCCCTCGACGCGGGCGGCATGGAATACGGGTATCGCTTCTCGCGGGCGTTTCGTTGGAGAAAGGTCAGCGCCACCGGCATGAGGTAATAACGACCTGTGCCGGCACCGGGGATTCCCGCCTGCACCAACTGTTCGGCGAACTCGTCTGCCGTGCAACGGAACTGATCGGGCGCAATGCTTAGGCCGAACATCCACGCCGAGTAAATGTTCATGTAGTCAGGAATCGGCGACGGCGTGACGCCGGGAATCTCGGCCACGAGGCGCGACAACAGGCGAATCATCTTGTCCCGATGCGCGACTTGCTCGCGGATGATCTCCAATTGCGCCAGGCAGATCGCCGCGGTGCAAAGCGCCATTCGGTACGCGTATCCCGGTTCGGAATGCTGGCGACCAAAGCCCGGCTCCTGGACGCCACCGCGGCTCTGCCCGATGAACCGAATGCGTTCCGCCAGCTCATCATCATTGGTCGCGATGCCACCGCCGAGATCCGAGCCCATCGTTTTTTCCGAATCGAACGAGAACGCGCCCGCCCGCCCCAGCGTCCCGGCCAGCCGCCCTTTGTATTCGCCGAACACGGCCTGGCAAACATCTTCATAGACAATCAACCCATACCGCTGCGCCAGCGCGTTGATCGGGTCCATGTCGCAGATCAAACCGGTCTTGTGCACCACCAAGATGGCGCGCGTCCGGTCGGTGATGCATGGCTCGATGGTTTCCGCACCGAGATTCACCGTGCCCGGCAGCGTGTCGGCAAACACCGGTATGTAGTTCTCCCGCACGAGTCCTTGCATCGTGCCGTAATCGGTGATCGGGCTCACGATGATCTCGTCGCCCGGCTCGAAGCCGAACGCGGCGGCCAGCACCGCCAGCGCGGGCGTGCAGCCGGGCGTGGCGATGAAATGCCGGACGCCGTAATCCTTCGCGAACGCGCGCTCGAAACGTTCGAGCATGGCGCTGTTGCCCAAGCCGCTGTCCACGACTTCCTGTAGGTACTTCATGGCGTTCGGCCCAATCGTCCGCGGGTATTGCGTCGGGAGAACCCCGCCGGAATATTTCCCGAAGTTCGCCGGGCCGTAAGTCGCTCGTTCGAGTTTACCCATGTTTCGCTTTTGCCTTGGCTGTTTCGGCTCGCTGCTGAAGCAGATACGCCACGACCTCGTTCGGTTCGGCCAGCCAGACGTCGTTACCGCCCACGCGCGTCACCGTATCAAAGCGCTTCTCCAGTTCCTCGGTCGTGCAATCCTTCCACGGATGCACCGGCTTGCCCGGCATCGGGCAGTGGCAATAGTCAATGATCCAGCCGCCGCAATCCATCGCTTGGTGAATGCGTTTGTAGGGATCAAACACGGAAAAAAACGGCGGCGGAAATTCCGTGTGCAGCGGACATCGGCCCAGCCTGAACAGGTCGGTGTCCTGCGTGTTCACTTGGTCGTAAATCGTCATGATGGCCACGTAGCCCCCCTGCCGCGCCACCTTCAGCGACCCGGGATAACAGGTGTTGTCCCCGGGAACACAGAACATCGTCACCGGTCGGCTGAGCGTTGCTTCTAGCACCGCGCGGCTCTCCACCACCTCATACTGCGCGTTCTCGTCCGTGATGGTCGCGTGCGTCATGCTGTGACAGGAAACGCCCCAGCCCTCGGCGGCGAGCATCTGAATTTCCGCCTTTGAAAGGATCATCATTCCGTGATAGCTGCTGCCCGGCACGTTGCGCGGCACGCCCACCTGGCCGGCCACCAGCGCTACGTGTCCCGGAATCTTGTAGCGGCGGTGCAGGGGCAGCGCGTATTTCACAAGGTCCGCGCAACCTTCGTCGTATGTGATCGAATAGACCCAGCGCTTGCCGTGCTTCCAAGTCATTGGGGGGAAATCATGGCGAGGCGATGCCGCTCATTTCGGAGGCCGGTTCACGCGAATCAACTGGCCGTTCAATGAACTTGGTGCGCCGATGGCTTTGTGAATCCGTTCCGCTTGCCCGGAGAAATCCGGGTCAACCGTGCAAACGATGATTCCTGCATGGGTCGGGTTTTCCCGATGCAGGCGAATGAAGTGGCGGCGGTTCAAGGTGAGCACAGCGCGAGTTTCGCCCGCGGCAAACTTCAAGACCGCGTCGTCCGGCTGAGCTTGGTCGGCTTTGCCCGCTTCCTGGAGGGTCAGAACATCGTGGCCCAGGGCGCGGAGTTTTTCGACGACGGGCAGGGGGAAATTCTCGTTGGAATAGAACCGCGCCATCAGTCGGCCTCGTTGTCCTCGATCTGCCGGCTGATCTCGTCGCGGTGCGAGCGCACGTAGGCCCAGGCGTTGGCGAGGTCTTCCGCGCGCAACGTCGGGTAGGAGCGCAAGAGGTCAGCCTCGGAAACCCCCAGCCGCCGGGCTTGTTCCAGAACCCAAACCGGAATCCGCGTGCGCACAATACACGGTTCGCCGCCGCAAACGCCGGGACGGCTCTCAATGCCGGGGAACGCGTCGCTCAAATCGCTGGCCGTCCAGCGCAGCAATTGCGCCTTCTCCGCGCGCGTGAGCTTGGACAAGATTTCTTCGGCGGTTTCCAATGCGCTCATAGCGTGACGGCACTGTAAGAGTGGCAGGACGGTTGCGCAAGACCACATGGCCTGGTTGCTTCAGGACGTCTCACTTCGACGTTCTTCCCCAGGATTCCGTGAATTACCAAAAAACTTTGTCGGATTTCCGCTCCGCCGGCTGTTTAATGGGTGAGATGAGCGAACCGTCCGACGCCGAACTGCTCCGCGACTACGCCGAGCGCCGCAACGAGGCCGCCTTCCGCGAACTCGTCACCCGGCACGCCGACCTCGTCTATTCCGCCGCACTCCGGCAGGTCGAGTCGCGCGACCTCGCCGGCGATGTCGCCCAAACCGTTTTTGCCGATCTCGCCCGCAAGGCCCGTTCGGTAGCCGGCCAACTGGCGGAGGGCGCGTCGCTCGTGGGGTGGCTTTACCGCGGCACGCGGTTCGCGGCGCTCAACCAGTTGCGCGCGGACCGCCGCCGTCTCACGCACGAAAGGCAGGCCATGGAACAACTGCTCACGAATTCCGAAACCGCGCCCGACTGGGAGCGCATCCGGCCCCTGCTCGATGAAGCGATGGCCAGTTTGGGCAACGAAGACCGGGACGCCGTCCTGCTGCGCTATTTCAAGCGACAGGAGTTCCGCGCGGTAGGCGGCGCGCTGGGCCTCAGCGATGACGCCGCCCAAAAGCGCGTCAGCCGGGCGGTGGAACGCCTGCGCGAGTTCTTCGCGCAACGCGGCGTGACGCTGACGGGTGCGGCCATCGCGGGCGCGGTGTCGGCCAACGCCGTGCAAGCCGTGCCGGTGGGCCTCGCCACCAAGATTGCTGCCAATGCGCTCGCTGCCGGAGCAATCACAACCGGAACCATTGCGGCCTTGAGCTGGCTCAATGCAAAAGCTATCGCTGCCGTGCTGGGTTTCGCTCTCGTCGCTGGAATGACCGTCTATCTAGTCCAAGAAGGGCGAGCTAAACGCCTGCGCATCGAGGATCAGAACCGCATAGCGCGACAGGTACAAATGGCCGACGAGCGTGAAAGGGCCCTAGCCGCCGCTAAACTCGCTAGCCACGAAAGTGAGCCTTTGCTGGTGACAAACGCAATGGAAAGACCAGCAGAAGCCCTGGAGCAGAGCTTGGATGACGGTTCGTTACTGGTGCTCAACCGCGTGTCGTTTGACGGAAAGGGCGAATTCGCTCACGGCAACGTGTCGGAAAGCACTTTCGGGAATGCGATCCCGGCAGAAGTTATGCAGGCGAGCGGTTCGCAATTGGCAAGAGCGACACAGACCTTTGAATCGCCTCAGGGAAAGAGCCAGTTGGTCGCTGAGTTCAAACTCATCAGTAGTGATGCCGCGAACCACCCGCTCGTGAAGCCTGCTTTTTATAGGGAGTTCCGATGCGTGATCCACGGAGACAGTGGAATCGAATACGCCCAGGAATTCTGGCCGGGCAAATTCCAGCAATACTCGGATGGCTACTTTGGCTACATTGTGGCCAACCGTTTTCCACGTGACTCACAATGGCTTTGGCTTCGGGTGGAAAGAAGAGAACGTCAGGATCAAGGCGGCCCTTGGAAATCCGCGGCGGAATTCAAAATCAAAAACGGTGCGACTTCTGTCATCCAGCCCTGGGTTGCCGACCCTCCCGGAGTTGCCAAGGGAGTTGAAGGGTTGGACTTTGAGCTGGGCGAAATCACGGTTGGAACACAGCCTTACGGCCCGAGAGATATTTGGAATCACGTTGTGACGGTGTCGTTTCAGGTCAGCAGCAACGGTCTGGTGCTGACAAACTGGGGCACCGCATACGTCCGCGTCGAAGACGCCAGCGGGAATTGGGATTACAACTTGGCCAGCCATCGAAGCTTGGACCCACGATTTGTTTGGAAGCTGGAGGCAGACTTTGAGCCGGTTTCGGATTACCCCGTCGAGGCAACGGCAACCGTCGAACTTCCAAGAGCATCATCCACTTTCACGACGAATTTCCTGGACCTGCCCGTTACGATTTCTTGGGACGGATATTGGGTTGACGTAAACATGCCAACCAATCGGCAAGATATTGCGCTGAGATTTGTCTGTGTGGCGGAAGACGAGGGCGAAAAGACATCCGAGGCAAGCGGCAGTTGGAACCAGCATTTCTTTCGCAAGGGGAGTTTCATGTGGCACAAAGGAGGTGTTCTTAGTGTCGGCGGTTTGAAAGCAACGACGATGACGTTCGCCATAGTTCCGAACATTCATGCAACGTTTTACGCGCAGCCTCGGCTCGTGGCGGCACAGGTAAAGGATTGATCGCGCCCCCCCCAATGAGGTTCAGTTGGTTGTTGCGGCTGACCGGTGGTAGTTGCGCAGCAGACACAACCGCCCATCGCCCAAGCTCACCAGGATTTCGGAAGCGCCGTCGTTATCCACGTCCGCAATGACCGGCGCGCCGACGCTGGCGGGAAGTTTTGCACGCCAGATCACTCGCACCTTGCCTCCCGCGTCAGCCAGCGCGTAAAGCTCGCCGTGCATTGTGCCGAAGACGAACTCCTGCGCGCCATCGCCGTTGATGTCGCACGCGGCGACGGCGCTGGCGGTGCTCTCCAGCGGAAACCGCCAACGCTCCTTTCCGGTCGCCACGTCGAGACACGCAAACTGGCCGTCCTGTCGCCCGAAGCCCATCAGCCATTGCCCGTCGCGTGTTTTCAGAAAGCCTTCCGCGCCCGCATGAGCCTCGCCGACAACGGGGAGGTGATACCACTTGGCCACCGCGTGACTCGTCATCGCCGCGACGAAGTAATGGCCATCCACCAAGCAAACGGTCGGTTCGCCCTGCTGCTCGGGCAGAATGGCCGGCAGCGTGTAAAGGCCCTGGCTCGGCTGCTTGAAAATGTTGGGCGGGAAGGCCGGCCCCACCAGCGGCTCGCCGGTCGGCCCGGAAGCGACGCAATAGTAATCGGGACACGTGAACACCAGATCGTCGTTGCCATCGCCGTTGATGTCCCACACGGCGGACAGGTTGACGGTCGGGCCGTAGTAGCGTTCGAGGTCGGGAATTTTGCACCTCTCCCAAATCAGCGCGCCGTTGCTGCCGTGCAGCACCAGACTGCGCATGTGCGGCGTGCCGACATAGACGTAAAGGTCGTATCCGCGCCGGCCGAGGAAGCGTCCGCTCTGAAAGGCCAGCGGCGGGCCGTGGGGCAGGCCCATCCGTTCGCGCGGGGTGAGAGTGACCTTCCAGAGTGTCTCCGGTTTTCGGCCCGGTCGCAGCGCGTGGATGACGGGGTCGGTGGTTGGGCTGGCCTCGCCGATGACCAGTTCCAGCTTGCCGTCGCCATCGAGATCAGCCAAGGCGGGCGCCGCAGCGGAAAGATGTTCGGAGAGCTTGATGAATCCCTTCGCGCCCTCGTAGCGATAAATCGTCACCCGACCTTGGTGGTAGTGGATCACTTCATTCTTCCCGTCGCCGTCCACATCCGCAACGAGCGGTGGATTGAGCGCGGGGCCAACGGTGGCGAGGACGCGGGGGAAATTGGGGCCAGGAATAGGCGCTGGCGGACTCCCGTCGGTCAGTTCGATGCCCTTGCCTGCTGTCCAATTCAGGCGCTGCGAGCCGGACTTGCTTTGGATGAAGATCACACTGGCAGGTTGGTTGGCGGCATCCTTTCTTCCCAGTGGCAGAATTGGCGCGGACCGCACGCCATCCTGCTTCCACAGCTCCTTGCACTCCTTGCCTGCAGCCTTGATCAAACACGCGCCCTGAATGTCCGTGAGCGTCGGGTCTCTTGAAATGTCGGCGAGCAACTCCGCCGCGCCGTCGCCATCCACATCGCTCAGGTAAGTCGCAATTCGATCCAAGGCCGTGGCTTTCAGAACACCGGTAAGCGCGTCGTAGATTTGCACCCTCCAGCGCGCTTCGCCATCGGAGGCGAACAGGTTGACGACCATTTCCAGCTTCCCGTCGCCATCCACGTCGGCGATGGGCGGGTCCGGCCAGGTCGTTGCGACCGTTTGCGTCGTGACCGACGTGTCCCAGCCGTGCGCCCACGCCCGCTTCAAGCGACCCTTCTCGTTCAGCAGCACTTCGTGGTGCTGGGCAAAGTTGGCGATGCAGAGGAACTCCGGCAGTCCATCGCTATTGAGGTCCTGAAACCGCACCAAGCCGTAGCTGCGGACGTTCGCGGGTGAGACATCCCAGGTGAGGAACTGGTTCACGCTGCCGGTGTGCACATCCAGCACCCACATCTGGCTGTGCGTTTCCACACAGAGTTCGTTCGCCCCGTCGCCGTTCACGTCTGCCGCAAGCAGCGTCGGGAAGCACGTGTAGTGGTCGAAATCGTACCGCCAACGCAGGCGCGGTTTCTCGCCCGGCTTTTCAAACGCCAGCATCGCGATGTAGCCAAACTTCGCGTCGGGTGGATAGCCGTGTTCGCAAATGACGATCTGTTTGCCGACGCCCTCCGGCAGGTAACGGTCCACCTTCATTGTCCACCAATACGACGTCGGCTCCACGTCATAGCGGAAGATCGTCTCGCCTGTGTCGGCGGATAGGAGAACTGCCGCACCCAGCGGCGAGGTTGGTCGCCCCGCCATCAGCGCGAGTTCCACGCGCCCATCGCCGTCGAGGTCTTCGGCGACCACGAGGCTCTCGAAGTTGAGGGCCGGCGGATGTGTATCCCAAACCAGCGAGCCATCAAGCCGGTAGCAGCGCAGCCGCCCGTTGCCGATGACCACGGCCCGATCCACCAGCGCGTTCGGTTTTGACGCAAAACCGCTGACCACACCTCGACCCCGGGCAAAGGTGATCTCCCCGGCGATTGTCGGCGCGGTCGTCATCCGGCCCGCGAGTGGCTGAATGCTGGTCAGACAGCGGTTCTGTCGCGGCATCGGCCAACTGCCCGGCGGTTCGCTGGGTTTCGGTGGTTTGCCCGCTGCCTGAAGCAGAGCTTGAGGAACAAGCAGGGCCGCTCCGGCTGCTGCCGCGGCTTCGCAAAACTCGCGGCGGCTCAAGATCGCAGACGGTGCTGGTTTACGCAGCGGAGTCACGAGCCGGAAAAGTGGAACGGTCGTGTCCGCGTGTCGAGTTCCAAGCTGTCAGGAGGGCGGATCACCGTCCGGCATAACGGCGCGCTCATCCAGGATCACTTTGAAATCCTCGGCTCGACTTTCCGAGATGCGCCCGAATCTCAGAAACACCCGGACCCGGCGCCGATTGGGCTGCGAGACCGCGGGAATCCGGTGCATTACGGGAACATTTGGATTCGGGAACTGTAGCAACGTCGAGCCGGCGCCGGGCCGGAGATGCGCCGCTCCACGCAAACGCGCGTTTCGTTCTGAGCAAGTGTGAGATGACCGGGCGCCGAGGATTCCACGGGAATTCCCTTCGCCAGCTTGCGGGGGTTGAAATGACCCGACCGGCTACTTCGTGCTCTCGATTCCGAGTTCTTTAAGGAACGGCCCCATTTCCTGCGGCCGGCCGAGGAATTTCTCAATCGAGGTGGTCACGTCGCGTGAATCGCCCGGCTCGTAAATCTCGCGGCGCAGGCGGCGTCCGGTTGGAATGTCTAGGAAACCGTCCGGCGATTTCTCGAACGCCGTCGCCATGTCGGCGGCGATCACGTCGGCCCACGCGTAGCCGTAGTAGCCCGCGTCGTAACCCATCAGGTGGCCGAAGTAGGTGACGAAGGTCGTGTCTTCCGGCATCGGATAGAACACGTCGCCAAGCACCTGGTTGGAAAGCTTGATGGTCTCCTGCTGGTTGCCTTCGTGAATCTGCGTGTGCAGCGTGAGATCGAGGATGCCGAAGGAGAATTGCCGGCGGTAGTGGTGGCCGATGGTGCCCTTCTTGGCAGCCTTGAGTTGAGCCAGGATTTCCGGCGGGATCTTCTTGTTCGGGTCGCGGTAATCGGCGGCGAAGCTGTCGAGAACCTTCTTATCCATCGCCCAGTTCTCCAGCATTTGGGACGGCGCTTCCACGAAGTCGCGCGGAACACTCGTGCCGGCGAAACGGGAGTATTTGGCGCGCGTGAGGATGGCGTGCATGGCGTGACCGAATTCGTGGAAGAGGGTTTCCACCTCGTTGTGCGAGAGCAGCGAGGGTCTGTCCTTTTGCGGCGGCGGAAAGTTGCAGACGAGGCAGACGGTCGGGCGCTGGTAGCGGCCATCGGGCAGTTGCTTGCCCTCGATGAGGCCGAACTCGGCGAAGTGGTTGAACTTGCCTTCGCGCGGGAACATGTCGAGGTAGAACAACCCCAGCGGCTCGCTGGTGACCGAATCGCTCACGGCGTAAAGGAGGATGCCGTCCACCCACTTGTGAGGCGCGTCAATCAGGTCGAAGCGGAGTTCGAAGATGCGCTGGTAAATGTCGAACATGCCCTTGAGGACCTTCTCGTACGGGAAGTAAACGCGGAGTTGCTCGGCGTCCACGTTGTATTTCTGCTTCTTGAGCTGGTTCGCATAGTACCGCCAGTCCCAGACGTAAAGCGGCGGATCCGCGATGCCGGTGTCCTTCGCCTTGAGCGCGCGGAACTCGGCCTGCTCGGCGTCGAACTTGGGTTGCAGTCCGGTCTTGGCGTCTTGCAGGAACGCCAGGGCCTTGGCGCCGGTCTTGGCCATCTTGGGCTCGATTTGGAAGTCCGCCCAATTCGCGTAGCCGAGCTTGCGGGCGATGTTGTCCCGCAACGCCAGGACTTGCTCGAGCAACGGACCGTTTTCCTTGCGGGCAAGGTTGTAGCGCTCCAGCTCCAGGCGCCTCCGCACGTCCTCGCGTTTGGCGTTCTCTGCCACCATCAAATACTGCCAGGTGATGTTAGCCATGATGGTGAATTCGTCGTCGCCGGTCTTGATGCCCTTCTGGCCCAGGAAACTCTCCGGCACGCCGTCGAGTTCGGCCTTTGTGAACTTCATGGGCTTCTGCGCCTTGTTGATGTTGCTCTCGAAATCGGTCGCCAGCCGCGTCAAATCCTTGCGGAGTTTCTCGATCACATCCCGCTCGGCTTTGGGCAGCGCGAGGCCGGCGCGACGGTAATCGCGCATCGTTTCGTCAAACAGCTTCTTGTCCTCGCCAAAGAGTTGCGGCTGGGTGTCGGCGTAAGTCTTGATCGTCAGGTAAACATCTTCGCGATATTCCGCGCCCACACCCCACTCCTGGACGGCCTTGATGGCGTCGGTTGCCGCCTCGCGCAACGCGGCATTCGGGCTGGTTTCCTTGATGAAGTTCAGGCGGTTGCCAACCGTGCCGACGAAGTAGTTCAAATCGTCCAGCGCGCGCACGGTGTCGTCGAAGCTGAGTTTCTTGCGATCCGCCCGGCCAAGCTCGTCGAGGGTGGCGTTGCCGATGGCCAGGGTTTTCTGAACGAGCTTTTTCAGTTCGTCCGGCGTGGTTTCAAACACCGGCACGGCGACGACGGCGTTGAACCGCTCCGCGCGCTTTTGCGCTTGTTTGAGCGACTTGATCGGGCCGGTTTCCGGCTTGCTTTTTGATGTGGAGGAACACGCGGTCATAAGCGCGACAACACCCAACACTACCAGCGATTTCGCTTGCATGGTTTGGAGTCTAGAGACGCCACCCACCCGCCGCAAGCCAAGCGGGGAATGTGTCCAAGAAATCGGAGCCTTGTGGTGGCGCGCGCTTTGCGTGACGACCCGCCATTCCTCCAATCAGCAAACCACCCCGCTGCGCTTGCGGCGGTGACGCGGGAAACGCCCTTGTCATCGGCGCGACAAGCCCAAAGACCGAAGGCCGAATGCCGAAGGTCGAAAGAGTTTCTTTCTCATCCCGCAGCGGCGGACGCATGGCCGCCCAAAGTTGCGGAAACCCAGCGCCCCGCACGTCACGGCTGCGCCAGAATCCAAGCCCCCGCCGCCGGCAAATCGTCCACCACCACCGCGCGCGAGGCGTTGCCCGCCAGTTTTTGCTCCTCTTTCCGGCCGTAGCCGGTGCGCACGAGCACGCTGGCTCGCACGCCGGCGTTCCAGCCGCATTCGAGATCAATCAGCTTGTCACCAACCATGAAACTTCGCGCGAGGTCGAGACCGAATTCGTCACGAGCGTCGAACAGGAACTGCGGCGAAGGCTTGCGGCCACGGCTCGGCTGCTCGGGCGCTTCCGGCGCGATGTAGATTTTGCGCAATGCCACACCCTCACGCGCCAGCTCCCCGGCGAGATGTGCGTTGACCCGCTCCACGTCCGCGAGCGTGAAATAACCGCGGCCCACCCCGGACTGGTTCGAGACGATGAACAGCAGGAAACCCGCGTTGCTCAACCGCCGCAACGCCGCGCTCACGTCCGGCAGCAGGACGACGTCCTCCACGCGACGGAGAAAATTCTTCTCCTCGATGAGCACGCCGTCGCGATCCAGAAACACTGCGCGGTTCATTTTCCGGGCGAAGCTTCTCCGGAATCCGTGGCGAGGGAAACAATTTTCTCCGCGGATAGCCGCGGCGTGGGAGAGGGTGGCGGGGTTGAAAGCGCGATGCGAAGTCTGGTCCACGAACTCACGTTGGCGCACGACGGCAAGAAAAAAGAGGGCGGCCGAAGCCGCCCTCGTCTGAAGCAAATGGACCCGCGGTGCTACTTGCGCTTGATCCGGTAGAACTGCGCGCTGCCCGCGGTCGAAAGCGTGGCTTGGAAGATGCCCGAACTTGGGTTGCTGATGACGGCGCTCGCCGGTGTGTAGGTGCCGTTGACGGTGCCCGAGCTGATCGCGTCGAAGCCGGAAGCGGAATCGCTGGCCCCGGCGGTGAAGTTGATGGTCACCGTGCCGCCCGAGACACTGATTCCGGTGATTGTGATCGGAGCGGGCACAGGAATGATCGGGAAGGAAGTGCTCACCACCAGATTGCAGATCTGAAGGTCGCCCGTGGTGGGGTTGTTGTCCTCGCGCAGGCCATAGGCGCTGATAGACGACGTCAGGGGAGTATCAGTGCCCGCCACGCTTGGGCTGCTCTCAGTGTAGGGGTTGACCCAGAGGACGGATTCGCCTGTGCCACCATTGTAGCGCGTGACAACCAGATAATCGGAATTAAGGCTGCAATCCAGCGGGTAGTACGCACCCGTGCCCGCCTGATTGGCGATTCCGATGCGGTAATTGCCCGCGCCAGCGCCATTGGTGTTCACAAAGACCCTAGCGCGGAACGAACTGCCAGTGAGCGTATCCTTCAAGTGCGCGAAGTAATTCCCCACGCCAGCCGGCAGGCTGGTGACCCTCAGCGTAAAGCTGCTGTAAAAGACCACGCCATTACTCGCCGCGAACGGTCCGTTGGTCAAGGAGGCGGCGACGTCCTCGCTGTTGGTCCGGCCGATATAGGCCCAGCCGTTGGTCACCTGAATCTGGTACGCCGTGCCAGACGCCGTCTGCCAAGGGCTGCCGTCAGCTTGGTAGAGGGCGTTTGGGAAGAAGGGGAAGGTGGTGTAGGCAAATTGCTCTGACAACAACACGCCGATCAACGGGCGGGCGGTCAGCACGAAGCTGCGCGTGGTGGTATTGATCCCGTCGCCGAAACCGATGGTGACGGTCGTGACGCCGATCTGATTTGGTTCCGGCACGACGGTGAGGGTGCGACTCGATCCGCTGCCACCAATAGTGATGTTCGCATCCTGCAGCAACGTCGGATTCGAGGAACTCTTGGTCGGGGTCAGCGTGTCCCCTTCCGTATCCACAACCGTGAACGAGATCGCTGGAATCGGCGTGTTGGAAACAGCGATCTGGTTCGGAATCGCGGACACGACCGGAGCGCCGACGGTGACTTGGAAAGTCGTGAATGAGCTGTTAGCACCGTCGTTGACGTCCACGGTGATGGTGGTGGATCCCTGCTGGCCCGCGGCGGGAATCACGGTGATCGTGCGATTGGTGCCATCGCCGGGTGCGAGGACGATGTTGGGACTTCCATTGGGCACGAGGCCGGTATTGGAAGAACTCGCGGTGACTGTGAGGCTGCTGCCCGCGCTCTCGGCATCCTCAACCGTGAACGCAATCGGACCTGTGTTGCCGTTGGCGGGAATGCTCTGATTCGGAATCGAGGAAATCGTCGGAGCGGTGTTGTCCCCGGCGATATCCACAAAGCGAGTGGCGATCTTCAAGTTGTCAATGTAGGAAGTCCCTTCGCCACTGGCCTGGCGCATCGCATAGGCCGCGATCTGAATGATGGAGTCGGGATTCGGCGGAACATTGGTGATGGCGAGGGAGTCCTCAGTCGCAGGATTGATCCAGAGGACTGATTCCCCATTGGTGATGTTGTAGCGCGTCACCACAGTGTAAGGCACACCGAGGTCGGAGTCGGTGGCCCAAGAAACGAAGCCGGTGGTCGTGCTCGCTGAATTCGTGCTGGCGATGCCGAATCGGAATTTGCTTGCCGCGGCCCCGGTCGTCAGCAGGTAAACCCGGCAACGGAAGTTAAACGTGCCGCTGTCTTTGAAGTGACTGATGTAGTTGCCGGCGGCGCCCGGCAGGTTGCTGACGGTCACGCTCATGCTGGAGTAGAGGTAGCCCACTGATGGATTGTTCACGGTGTCATACGGCTGACCCGTGAGCAATGCGTTCGCGTCTTCGCTATTGCCTCCCGTGAGCTGAGCCTTGCCGTTCACGACCAAGATCGGTGTCGTTCCGCTGTGGTTTGCCCATGGTGAACCGGCGGCGCCGACGAGGTTGCCGTTGGGATAGCTGAAGGTATCGCTAAACACGACCGATGCCCGCGAAGGGACGGCCAAGGAGGTGAGGACGGCTAGGAGAACGAGAAGTTTTTTCATACGTCTGTCTGGCTTCAGGATCTGCTCAGTTCACGGAACTTTGGTTTCGGTCAAACTTTGCGGCGACTATGGGCAAGGAAGAAGGCTTTTCAAGGAGATTGTATTCACAAGTTGGTCGGATGTTCACGGCGGTCGCCAGTCTGGAATCAGTTGGGTGTGTTCTCGCTCGGATACCAATACATCTTGCGCTCGATCCTCCATTCCTCGGTGGAACTGTTGGATTCGGCGCTGGTCCGCATGAACTCGTTGGTGCGGGCGGCGCGTGAACTGCCGTCGGCCATGGCGAAGTTGCCGCGGTTGTCGTGCCGCGCCACGGCGTACTGCCCGGTCACGTTCGACTGCGCCGGCCCGCTGTTGTTTGGGGAATTCGGATCCACTTCGGCCACCAAGATGGTATCGGTGGCTTTCCGGATGTTGGCGAACTTGGTTTGCGCCGCGCCCGAGGCTCGCGTGGAGCGGTTGATGCACAGGCGCCCGTTTTCGCCGTACATGAAGAAGGCACGCCGGATCGTCGGTGGGTTTTCGTAGGCAACGGCCGCCTTGCTCGGGTCCGGGCACGAGCCGCAGGAGAAGATCGTCTTGCTGCCGGGCAACGGCGGCGCCGGCGGATTCCGCGTGTAAAGCTCCACCAGCTTGGGCTGGCTGATGAAGACCGCGACCGAATTGTACCAGGCCTCGTTCAGGTTCCCGCTGTTCGCGTCCGCAATCGGCATGATGGTGTTGCCCTCCTCCGGGACACTGTCGCCATTGTCATCGGCATACAGCCGGTAAGCGATGGACCACTGCCGCATGTTGCTGAGGCAACTGATGGCCTGGGCGCGGGTTTTGGCCTTGGAGAGGGCCGGCAACAGCATGGCCGCCAGGATCGCAATGATCGCGATCACCACAAGCAACTCAATCAAGGTAAAGGCCCGGAGAAGACGACACGACCTTGGCAACTTCGAGATGACAAATGGCATAACTGGTTTTCCCGGCAAGGCCGCAGCGCAACTTCTGGCGACCCCACTCACACTGCCGCATGCTAAGCGGCGGGATTTGACAAATCAAGAGTTACCTGTGCGAGCCTGCGAGATTTTCGCCTTGCGTTCAGTCTCCGCGCTTCACAAAGTCGCCCGCAATGCTGCTGCGAGTTCCTCCGTCGTGAGCGCGATCGGATTCGCCTTCATGCTGCTGGCGGCCGACGCCCTGTTCACCAATTCAGCAATGTGTGCCGGAAGAACGCCATAAGCAGCGAGCAGAGGGATCTTCAAGTCGCTGACAAGCTGGCGAATCCAGGCCACGCCATCGTCTGCGGAAGCGCCGGTGTCATTCGCCAACAACTGAGCTACTTGGTGATAGCGAGTCAGGGTTTCGCCGTTGGGCTGCCGCTTGCGCAAGGCGCGGAGGTTTGCGTCCATGACGTGCGGCAGCAACGCGGCGCACACAGCGCCGTGCGGCGCGGGAAACATGCCGCCAATCGGCCCGGCAAAACCATGCACCGCGCCCAGGCCGGCGTTCGCCAGCGCCAGCCCGCCGAACAGACTGGCCAGCGCCATGTCCTCGCGCGCGGCGGCGTTGTGGCCGTCCGTGAACGCGATCCGCAGCGAACGCGCGGCGCGCCGGATGCCTTCCACGCACAGCGCGTCGGTCATCGGATTGGCGCGGCAGGAAACAAAGGGTTCGATGAGTTGCGTCAGCGCGTCGAGGCCCGTGCTGGCGGTGAGCGCGGGCGGCAGGTCGTGGGTCAGTTCCGGGTCCACCAGCGCGACTCTCGCAAGCAAGAGCGGGCTGCGGAGGCTGACTTTGACGCGATGCTCCGGCGACGCGAGCACGGCATTGCGCGTGACTTCCGAGCCGGTGCCCGCAGTCGTGGGGATGGCGATGAAGGGCGCGCCGGGTTTCACCAGCGGCTGAGCGCGCCCGATCACTTCGAGGTAATCGGACAAGTCCCCGTCATTTGTGACCATCACGGCGATGGCCTTGGCGGCATCCAGCGCGCTGCCGCCGCCGAAGCCGATGACCATTTCACAGCCCTCGCGTTTGGCCAGCGCCGCGCCTTGCTCGACGGTGGCGATTTCCGGTTCGCCTGCCACGGAGAAGGGCACGGCGGAAACCTCCGACTCGCGAAGGCCTGCCAGAAGCGGCTCAAGCCGCCGTGCATTGCGTCCGGTAACGACAAGCGCGCGCCGCCCGAACTGGCGGGCAATCAGGTTCGCCTCCCGCAGGACGCCATTGCCAAAGATGATCCGCGTGGCAGTGGCAAATTCAAAGCGCATGGTCACCACCGACTGTCATCAGGAAACAAGTTCGCGAACTTCACGCTGCTCCGCGGCTCCGCCATCATCGGGGCTGCGGCGTCACGCCACTTCTCATAATGTTTCGTGGCCTTGTGCGCCGCGGGCGCGTCCGGCGTGCGATAGGCCTCGACCAGCACAAAGCGCGTTGGGTCGTCCTGTCGCTGCATGACATCGAACCGAGCGACGCCCGGCTCCTGGATGCTGGCGTGGGCGTTGGCGAGCGTGGCTTCCTGGAACGCTTCCACACATTCCGGCTTCACGTGAACATGAACATGAACGACGAGCATAGGTTGTCCGATTTGTTGGCGGCAGATTACTCCGGACGGAAAAAGCTTCAATGCCCAAACGAAAACCGGAAGTTGAAAATCAACTGCAAGCCGGTCAGAAAAATCGTCACCAGGATGAACCCGGCAAAGGCGCGCTCGGAGAAGCGCCGATTCAGCCGCACGCCAGCCCAGACGCCCATCGGAATCAGCGGCAGGAAGTACAGGCTCTTGAGCAGCGTCGCGCCGGTGATGACGTCGTTGGCGACGAAGAACGGCACTTTGATCCAGTTGATCCACGTAAACACCAGCACGGTCGTGCCGACGTAGATTTCCTTGGGCAGTTGCTGGGGCACGAGGAACATGCTCACCACCGGCCCGGCGCCGTGGGCGAAGCTCGACGTCACGCCCGCCGCCACGCCGCACGGCACGCCGACGGCGTGGTTCGGTTTGAACGCCCCTTCCGCCCGGAAGATCTTTTCGCGGAAAACTTGGAACACGACGAACGCCACTGCGATGGCCCCGATGGCGATGTTCAACTGGCGCGGCGAGAAGCGTCCGATGAAATGCACGCCGATCACGACACCGACCACCACGCCGGGGAGGAGGAACTTGAGGTTGGCCCGCTCCCATTTGCCCCAGTAGTAGTAAAGCGAGAAGATGTCGCCGGCGCAGAGCAGCGGCAGGAGAATGCCGATGGCGTCGCGCGGCGGGAAGGCAAGCGCGCACAACGGCGTGGTCAACATGCCGAGGCCGCCGCCGAAGCCGGCCTTCGAGAGGCCGATGAACAATACCGCCAATGCGGCGAGCGTCCAGGTTTGCCAGTGGTCCAGCATTGCGTTGCGCCGTTCAGCGATAGAGCGAAACGCCCGCGCGGAACATGGAAGTCCGCTCGCGGTAGCCCAGCAGGCTTTCACCGTAGCCGGTGAAATACTGCGCGTGGAGATACAGGCTGAAGCTGCCGTGCAACAGCCGCATCATCGGATACGTGGCGTCGAGTTGCAGGCTGCCGTGATCGCCGTCGTCGCCGATGCGCCCGAGCGCGGAGAGTTGGAAGCCACGCGGCCAGCCGAGCACGGCGCGCAAGTCCGCATAGCCGCGGTAGTCCGGCAGGTCGGGATTGTCGTCCAAATCCACCACGTACGCCCAGACGCGCGGAATGAGCTTTAACTGAAGCGTGTCCTCGCGCCCGAAGGTGAGCGTGGGCCGCAGATAGACGATGTTCAGGCTGCGCGAGTCCGCGCCCGCCTTGCCGTTCGATTCATGCTGGAAGCCGCCCTGCAAGTCGAGGCGAAACCAGTTCGTCGGGCAACCGCCGACCAGCTTGTTCCAGGAGTAAAGCAACTCGGGCTTGTAACTGCTGTCATAGAAGGGCCGCGACTCCGCGTTCCAATCCCACAGCGACGTTTGCGTGTAGGCGACGTGCAGGCCCTTCAACGCCGGCGCCCGTTGCGCCAGCGCGCCGTCTTCGTTCAACAGCCGGTATTTGAAGCTCACCTGGAACTTTGCGTTGGGCGATTCCGTGCCGGCGATGAAATAGAACGGTTCGTAGCCGAAGATGTGCTCCTTGAAAAACCGACCGGGGGACATGTCCGTGCCCGCCTCCGCCGGCTCGGCGTCGCGCAGCAACCAATGAACGAAAGATTCGCCGGGCCTTTGCTTACCGGGCACGACTTCCGGCGGATGTACCTTGAGCACCACGCGGCCCAAGGCAAGATTGCGAAACTCAACCACCACGTCCCCCGTGAGCGCCTCCGGCAAGCGCAGCGAGTATTCGGCCTGGGCGAAACCGTCGGCAGGAATGCTCCGCGACTCGTTCCTCGCGGCGGTGATTTTCGCCACCGATTCCCGCTCCCCCTGCGCTGCGGTCAACCGGCATTCGATCTCGCAGGGGAACGCCCACGCCATCGGCGCGTCGTTCGTGTTGAGGGCGTTCAGCCGGAAGTGGACGGCCGCCCCGGCAAGCGCGGGTTGCGTCCAGCCGGACACAGCCAGGTCTTGGCCGAGGGCGGTGCGCCAGGCAGCCAGGAGCACGATTAACCCGAGGACTCTCCGTGGTTGGAAGCTGTTGTGCATCGCCGGACGGTAAAACGGTGATGGCGGCCGGGCAAGATTTCGCTGCTTGCTCGCGGCGATTTGCGGGCTGGCGCGCGCATCCGCTTGGTGTAAGCTCGCGCCGAAAAGCACGACTGCCAAAACACCATGAAAACACAGATTCCCGACGCCCTGAAAGCTGAAGTGCCGCAAAGCAAGTGGGGCAAAATCCTTCTCTCCACGCCCGTGGTCATGACCGTCGTCGCCACGCTGCTGGCGGGGTTGGCCTCCAGCGAGATGACCCGCGCCCAATACGACCGCTCGCTCGCCGCTCAGATGCAGTCCAAAGCCGGCGACCAGTGGGGCTTCTTCCAGGCCAAGAAGCTCCGCGGCGCACTGCAACGCTCGACGCTCGATCTATTGCAAGCCACCGCCGCCGTGCGTCCGCTGGAAGCCGCCGCGCTGAAACCTTTCGGTGAACTGGACGCCAAAACGCTCGCCGCATTGCAAAAGAGCGAACTGCCCGAAGCGCCGGTCGTCGTGCTCGATCCGAATTTGAAGGCGGCGCTCGACGCCGTGGAAAGTTCGCAGCCGGAGGCGGACATCGCGGGGTTGCTGGGCGCGGTCAAGGATCAAGTTTTAGCCGACGCGCTGATTGCCGCGAAAGCGCGCGCGCAAACGTTCGACGCCGCCATCAGTCCGATCACGCGGGCCGTGGAGCAAATGGACAAGGCGCTTGCGACGGGCGGCACTCCGGACCTTACCCGTGATTTCACCGCCGCCCGTCTGCGGTTCACCGCCGCGCGTTACGACGCCGAAGCGCGTCTCAACCAGGCCATCGCCAACGCGCTCGAACTTCAGGTCCGCAAAGGCAACCTCTCCGCCGAGCGCCATCACCGGCGCAGCGGACGGTTTTTCTACGGCATGCTCGCGGCGCAGGCGGCGGTGATCACGTCCACGTTCTCGCTCGCGGCGCAGAAGCGCAGCATGCTCTGGACGCTGGCGGCGGCGGCGGGTCTGGCGGCGATTGCCTTTGCCACTTACGTTTTCTTCTGCGTCTGAGCGCGGACCCGGCCCTCACTGGACGAGCCGCACGCGGTAAAATCGTTGCGCAGCGGTAGCGTTCGGATCGGAGGTTTCGACGAGGTTGTTGTTGCCGGAGAGATTTGTTGCGAGCACCGACCACGCGGCGTCGCCCAGCGAGTCTTTTGCTTCGAGGTCGTAAAGCTTGTTCGAGACGCTCGTGAAGCGGATCAGCGCCGTCGTGTTCGTGAAAAGGACTTCCGTGACGTGCAGGAAGCTCGTGGGGTCGCGCAGGTCCGTGCCGGCGAGCGCTTCCTGCCAGTCGGGCATGCCGTCACCGTCGGAATCCTGAAGGCCGAGCGCCGCCAGCGCGTCCACGCGCCCCCAGCCGTAAGTGTTGTTCGGCACCGCCGTTCCCAGCACGCCACCGCAGGTTTGGTTTGTGCTCGTGCGTGGCAAGGCAGTTTGCCGGATCAACTGCTCGATGGCGTCCACGTCGCCGCGGAATTCCGGGTGCGCGGAGAGCAGCAGCGCCACCAGGCCCGCCACGTGCGGTCCGGCCATGCTCGTGCCCGACCAACCGCCGGCGTATTGGCTTGGGGGAACGCTCGAGCGAATGCCAACGCCCGGCGCGGAAACATCGGGCTTGAGCCGGCCGCTGCCGTCCAGCGTCACCGGCCCGCGGCTGCTGAACTTGGCAATGGTGTTCGAGGAATCCGTCGCCCCCACGCTGAACGCGGCGCCGTAAATCGCCGGCGGCTCGTTCACCGAACTGCACGCGGACCCGCTGTTGCCCGCGGAGGCAACGACGACAATGCCCGCGGCCCGAACGTTTTCCACGACGGTTTGCAGGATGAGCGGATCCACGCAGCCTTCCTCGGGCGGGCAATACCACGAGTCGTTGATCACGTCCGGGGCCTTGTTTGGGTCCGGGTTCTGGTCGTTGAGGTCGGTCGGCGCAAGAAACCATTGGAAGCACTCCATGTAGGTGGCGGGCGTTCCCCAGCCGCGGTCCATGTTGCGGCAGCCGATCCATTTCGCGCCGGGCGCCATGCCGAGGCGGTTGGTGCCGCCGTCGTCGCCGACCATGGTGCCCATCGTGTGTGTGCCGTGGGCGTCATCGTCGCAGGGTGACCGCAGGTCGTAGCCGCACGGGCTGTCGTTCGTGAGATGGGGGTCGCGTGCGTGGATGGCGTCGTGCCAGTTGTAGTTGTGGTCCGCATGGGTTCCGTCCCAGCCGCGGTAGTGCGCAATCAACGCCGGATGGTCCCACTGGTAGCCGGAGTCCTGAGCGCCGATGACCACGCCTTCGCCCGTGAATCCCAGCGGCCAGACTTCCGGTGCGCGGACGTTCGTGATGTTCCACTCCACACCCGCGGTCGGCGCTGCCGGCAGATCGTTCGTTGCCACGCTGTTGATGGACGGACCTTGGAAATGCACACTCGGATTCGGCAGCACGCGGAACACGTCGTCGCGCTGCGCGAGTGTCTCGACGAGGGTTGCGTCACCGCGAACCCAAATCGCGTTGGCGATCCAGAAGGCGCGATGGGGCCGCCCACGCACCTGAAGCAAAGCACGAAGCGGCGCTTGCGAGCGCTGCGCAGTGGCGACGAGGCATTGAAAAACATGTGCGCCTTTGCCCCGCTTGAGCCGGAAGGCTGCCGCGCCGTGGACGTCCGCCCGTTCGGCGAGGAATACCAGGAACTCCGCCTCGCCTTGTCGCGTGGTTTGCTGGACGAGTGGGTCAACTTTGGAAGGCCAGTTCGTCCCAGCCGGGAATGCGTGGTGGGTAACCGCCATCAGGAGCGCGCCCGCCCCAGCCAGGAGCCGACGGCAAGCGGGGCCCGCCCGCCCGCATGAACCACAACCAACGCGAACAGCCATCGGCGCAACGTAAGTCGAACGGGGCGAGGGTCAAACGCAATTTGAGTCCGGTTCGGCGGCGCGAGTTTCATGTTGGCCCTGTTTTGCCTCCTCCACCGAGAAGAGGGAAAGCTGGGTAGATCGTGACCCCTGTGGTTGGGCGGAGGCAAGTAAAGATGGTGACGTTTTGTGAGGTTGAGGGGGCGCCAGTTCAAGAGCGCCCCGGCGAGAGCCGGGGCTTTGGCATT
>Ga0315277_10001050_pt1 | contig 41297 bp, 33 predicted proteins | sample YL17G05_15_MG_FD_203695 | JGI IMG/M metagenome (GOLD analysis project Ga0315277, IMG submission 203695) | Sediment microbial communities from Yellowstone Lake, YNP, Wyoming, USA - YL17G05_15 | ecosystem: Environmental > Aquatic > Freshwater > Lake > Sediment | place: USA: Wyoming | collected... | reverse complement strand
CCTGAGAAGGGAGAGAATTCCAGCGGCGGTCATGACCTGAGTGCCATTGATCAACGAAAGACCCTCTTTTGCTTTCAGCGTAAGAGTCGGAATGCCCGCCTTCTCCATCGCCTTCCTCCCTGACATCACCTTTCCGTGAAAGAGGGCTTCTCCTTCACCCATCAGAACCGATGCCAGATGAGCAAGCGGCGCGAGGTCTCCGCTGGCTCCCACAGAACCCTGCTCCGGAATACGGGGATGAACCCCCCTGTTGATCATTTCAACGAGCGTCTTCAGGACTTCCATCCGGGTTCCGGAATAGCCCATGGCGAGAACATTGGCTCTGAGCAGCATGATCGCCCGTGTCGTCTTCTCGTCGAAATAAGGGCCCACTCCCACACAATGACTGCGGATGAGATTTCTCTGAAGGGCCTCTATTTGAGAGAGGTTTATTAACTGATCACTTAAAAGTCCAAACCCTGTGGTCACCCCATAAATCTTCTCCCCCTGCTCAAGGGCCTCCTCAACGAAATCCCTTGAGCGCTTCATCCTCTTCCCTGCCAGAGGAGAAATCCTCACTCCAGTCTTGCCTTCGGCCACTTCAAGGACCTGCTCCAAGGTGAGATGTTTGCCATCCAGAATAACCGTTTTCATTCAATTCCCACTATTCCAGCATTCCAATATTCCATTGCATTTTACCGTTGATATATGGTGACACCTGGTATCTTGATCCCCTTCTCTTTTGCAGTGTCCATTGCCTCTTCATATCCGGCATCGGCATGGCGCATCACACCTGTCCCCGGGTCCGTGGTCAATACCCTCAGTAACCTGCGCTCGGCATCTTTTGTTCCATCAGCGACCACGACCATCCCGGCATGGATCGAATAGCCGATCCCCACTCCTCCTCCATGATGGACCGAAACCCAGGTGGCTCCCGCTGCCACATTGAGAAGGGCATTCAGAATAGGCCAGTCGGCAATGGCATCGCTTCCGTCCCTCATCCCTTCTGTTTCGCGATAAGGGGAAGCCACCGAACCGCTATCGAGATGATCCCTTCCAATCACAATGGGCGCCTTCAGGTCCCCTCTGGCCACCATATCATTAAAAACCTTTCCAATACGGGCCCTCTGACCATAACCCAGCCAGCAGATCCTTGCCGGAAGCCCCTGAAATTTTACCCTCTCCCTTGCCAGCCGGATCCAGCGTGCCAGAGAGAGGTCATCAGGAAACTCCTTTAAGATGGCTTCATCGGTCTTATAGATATCTTCGGGTTCTCCGGACAAAGCCGCCCAACGGAAAGGCCCCTTCCCTTCACAGAAGAGAGGCCGGATAAAGGCCGGGACAAATCCAGGATAGTTGAAGGCATCTTTTACACCAGCCTGAAATGCCTGTGCTCGGATATTATTGCCGTAGTCGAAGACAATCGATCCCATTTTCTGAAACTCCAGCATGGCGTGAACATGGATGGCCATCGATTCCATGGCCCGGCGGATATATTCCTTCGAATCCTTCCTTCGAAGTTCAATCGCTTCATCGAGGCTAAGCCCTGCAGGAACATATCCATTTAAGGCATCGTGGGCTGAGGTCTGGTCAGTAACGAGGTCCGGCACAATCCCCCTTTTTACGATTTCAGGAAGAATCTCCGCGGCATTTCCTAAAAGGCCGATGGATTTTGGAATTCCTTTCTCTTTCGCACCGAGAGCCAGGATGAGTGCATCTTCCAGATGATCAGCCATCACATCTAAGTATCCTGCTTCGAGACGCCTTTTAATTCTATCGGGGTCAACTTCCACACCCAGGAAAACCCCCTCGTTCATCGTGGCAGCCAATGGCTGGGCTCCTCCCATTCCACCAAGGCCTGCGGAAAGGATGAGCCTTCCCTTGAGAGACCCTCCAAAATGTTTTTTTGCGGCAGAGGCAAAGGTCTCATAAGTCCCCTGAAGAATTCCCTGAGTTCCGATATAGATCCAACTCCCTGCTGTCATCTGACCGTACATGGTGAGACCCAGTTCCTCCAGCTCCCTGAACTTCTCCCAGTTGGCCCAGTTGGGAACGAGCATCGAATTGGAGATCAGGACCCTCGGCGCATCCGAATGTGTCTTGAAGATACCAACAGGCTTTCCCGATTGGACCAGTAACGTCTCATCATTTTCTAAATTCGTCAGGCATTTAACCAGAAGATGGTATGCCTCCCAGTTCCGCGCCGCTTTTCCGGATCCCCCATAGACAATAAGTTCTGCCGGCTTCTCCGCCACTTCCGGGTCGAGGTTATTCATCAGCATCCTCATGGCGGCCTCGGTCTGCCAGCTCTTACAGGTGATCTTTGACCCTCTGGGAGCTTTGATCCCCACCTGCACCCCAGTCAGAGTTTCGACCTTTTCTTTCACTTCAACTTTTTTCTTCTCCATGTTTTTACCTCGGACAGGGCGCCTTTCTTTAGGTTCCGCCAAGATAGGCTTTTTTGACCTGGGGGTTATGGGCGAGCATTTCACTGGAATCGCTCAGGACCACTTCCCCTGTTTCGAGAACGTAGCCCCGGTCGGCCACAGAAAGTGCTTTGCGGGCGTTTTGTTCCACGAGCAGGATAGTCACCCCCTTCCGGTGAAGATTCTTGATCACTTTGAACGTCTCCTCCACATAGATCGGCATCAAACCCAGAGAGATCTCATCCATCAGGATGACTCGGGGGCTGGACATGAGAGCCCGGGCAATGGCAAGTATTTGTTGTTCACCTCCGCTCAGCGTTTTGCTCACCTGATTTTGTCTCTCTTTGAGAACGGGGAAAAGGTCAAACGCTTCTTCCATCCGGGATTGAACCTCTCTGCGATTCTTTTTGATGTAGGCGCCCATAAGAAGATTTTCCATGACCGTTAGGTCCGGGAAAGACTTCCGGCCTTCGGGGACCAAGCTCACGCCCAGGCGTGCACGGTGGTGGGGAGGGCTTTCTGTAATCTCCTCTCCTTGAAAGAGGATTTCGCCTTTTTGACACTTCACCAGACCCATCACTGCTCGGAGAATGGTGCTTTTCCCGGCTCCATTGGCTCCGATGATGGTGACCAGTTCGCCCTCTTTGACCGTGAAGCTCACCCCTTTCAGGGCTAAAAACTCGCCATAAGAAACCTCTATCCCCCGCACTTCAAGCATATCAGGATTCCTTTCCCAAGTAGGCCTGGATCACCTGGGGGTTTGAACGAATCTCCACAGGAGAACCTTCCGCAATCTTTGAGCCATGATCCAGAACGACAATCCGTTTGCAGAGGTCCATGATGACCTGCATGTTATGCTCGATGAGAAGAACCCCGATTCCCTGTTCCCGGATATGGCGGATGAGGTCCATGAGCTCAGCCGATTCTTCAAAGCGCAGGCCGCCGGAGGGTTCATCCAGAAGGAGGAGACGGGGCTTGAGGGCAAGCGCACGGGCGATCTCCAGTCGCTTCTTAATGCCAAGGGGAAGGTTTTTCGCTATCTGCCTGGCATAGGAGCGAAGCCCTGTCCGATCAATGAGCTTTTGAACCTCTTCAAGGATTTCAGGTTTCCGAAAAGGCGCGAAGGATTTTCGAAAGGAAGGATAGTATGGGTGTCCAGAGGCGACCAGAATATTGGTCTCCACATCCAGGTTCTGAAAAGGGCGAACGAGTTGAAATGTCCTGCCTATCCCCAAACGACTGATCTGATGGGTTTTGAGACGGTGGATCGTCTTCCCCTGAAAGCTTATCTTTCCGTTTGACGGAGGAAAGATGCCGGAGATGATGTTGAAGAGCGTGGTTTTTCCTGCTCCATTTGGACCGATGACACCCAGTATCTCTGCTTCATCGGCCGAAAAGCTCACTCCGTCCAGGGCTCGCAGGCCATCGAATTCTTTACTTAGGCCGGACACTTCGAGAAGAGGCATCGGTTCACTCCTGACCCGCCGGACGAAAAATATATCGCCGCAACACTTCCGGAAGGATGGACTCTGCTCCCAGGATGCCTCCGGGTTGAAAACGCATCATGGCCACGAGCAGGAGTCCATAGAGAAAGGTTCGATACTCCATAATGGGACGGAAGATTTCCGGCAGAATCCCCAAGATCACAGCGCCCAGTACGGGACCCCAGCGTGTGCCGATTCCGCCAAATACGACCATACATAGGATGACGATCGATTGGCCGAATCCGAAATTCTGGGGCATGATGAAAGTCAGGAAATGGGCGTAAAACCCTCCGGCAAGGCCTGCAATGGCGCTGCCCAGGATGAAAGCCAGCACTTTGAATCGCACGACATCCACTCCCATCGTTCCTGCCGCCTGTTCATCCTCGCGGATCGAGGCCCAGGCCAAGCCGATCCATGAACGACCCATGCGATGATCAAGGAAAAGAAGAAATCCAAAGACCAGAAGGATGAGCAAGAAGTATTCAGACTTGGTCATCTCCCGGCCAAACCAGCTGGGAAGATTGATCCCACCGATGCCCATTGCTCCCCCGAAAAAGGGTGTGTAGAGGAAAACAGCTTCTGCAACAAAACCGATGCCCATGGTCGTTATGGCCAGAAAATCATCCCGGACACGCAGACAGGGGATAGCGAGAAGGGCTCCTATAGCGCCGGCAACAAGGCCTGATAGAGGGACAGATAACCAGAATGGGAAACCCGCCTCCGTATAGAGCATGGCTGAGGTATAGGCGCCGATGCCTAAGAAGGCTGCATGCCCGAGAGAGATCTGCCCTGCATGGCCCGTGATGATGTTGAGACTGTGGGCCAGCATGGCATAGATGATGATCGTGATAAGAATGGTGATGAGATAGCCGCTGATCATAAATTTGGCTGACAGCTAATAGCCTATAGCTTATGGCAAATTCCAGATATGAACTAACTATAAGCCATAAGCTATAGGCCAATCATTAGGCTTTCCCTAATAGCCCATAAGGTTTAAACATCAAAACTAAAATCATTGCAATAAAAGCCACTGCATCCCTTGGAAAGGGGATGGCAAGAATGCCGATGAAGAAGGTTTCGGCCAGTCCGACACCAATGGCCGCAAGCACGGTCCCCGGAATATTTCCCAATCCTCCTAAAACAACGATAGCCAGGGCCTTATATGCTGGAATGGCTCCCATGGTCGGCCAGACCTGGTTGTCGTAGACCCCGATGAGCACTCCTGCGGCGCCAGCCATGGCTGAACCAAACAGAAAGTTTACCGCAATGATCGCCTTCACATTCACACCGAAGGAAGAAGCCATTTCAGCATCCTGGGCGCAGGCCCGCATGGCCAATCCGGTCCGGGTTTTTGTAAGAAAGGCCCAGAGGAAAATCAAGGCCGCAAACGTCACGAAGAGGATAAGGATCTGCGTTTCTGTGAGACGGAAACTCCCGATGGAGAGGTCCCCAATCCCGATGCGGGCATTGTAGGTGAGGGTATGTGGGCCGGCAACGATGCGAAAGGCTTCCTCAAGGGCTATAAAAAGACCGATGGAGGCAATGAGCGGCGCAATTCTTGGCAGATGGAGGAGCGGCGAGTATAAAAAACGTTCGATTAGATATCCGGCAACCGCCGATCCAGCCATTCCAATAAACAATGAAACCCAGAAGTCCCCCACGAGCCTGAAAGAGAACAAGCCAATATAAGCCCCCAGTGTATAGACGCCGGCATGGGCGACATGGAGGATACGGAGGATGCCATAGACCATCGTCAGCCCGAGGGAGACAAGGGCGTAAACGCTTCCCATGGCAATTCCATTCGCTAATTGTTGCCAGAGCATAAATTCAAGTTATCAGTGGTCAGTAATCAGTTATCAGTGACCAGTGATGGTCTATTTTCTAAATCGAACCCGATTGTTATGATCACTGATTACTGTTAACTGATTACTATTCACTTACTGTTTAGTCGGCGGAGTAATCACCTCCGGATTGTCGATCACCGCAAGCCGTCGGAACTTACCGCCTTTGACCACCTGTATCTGAACAGGCTTGACGACCTCGCCCTGAACGAAGCGGCTGATCTTACCAGTCAGGCCATTGTAATCCTTCGTCTCAAGCAGAGCCTTCTGGATCGCCTTCGGATCGGTTCCGACCTTTGCAATGGCATTGACGAGGATCATAAAAGCATCGTAACTGGAGGCTCCGACCATATCCGCATCCTCGTTATAGGCCTTCCGGTAATTGCTTAAAAAATTCTGAACCACTGGCCTGGGGTCATCCCGGTCGAGGTTCGTTGCGATGATCACACCCTCAGCGGCCGGACCTGCGATCTCCAGAAATTTAGGAGAATCGAACCCCTCTTCACCCAATATCTGGGCGGTGATCCCTAACTCCTTGGCCTGGCGGACGATGGAGGCCCCTTCACCATAATATCCTGCAGCAAAGATCAGATCGGGATTACCTTCCTTGATCCGGGTGAGAAAGGGACGGAAGTCTTTTTCCCCTGGGTATTTATACATCTGTTTAGTCAGGATCGCCGAACCTAACTTTTCCGCCCTTTCAGCGAAACCGGCAGAGATGGCTCGGCCGAAGTCATTATCCATTGAGATAATCGATATCTTCTTCGCCTTCAAATTCTTAACAGCAAACTCAGCCGCCGCAGCTCCCTCGACCTCGCCAAGATAACCATTCCGGAAGATAAAATCATTCGGTTTTTTTTGGGTCGGGTCCCATGTGACGTCAGGATGGACAGCATATCCCGCTACCATGGGCATTCCGGCCTTTTGGAAAATCGGCGCAGTAACACGGGTAGGACCGCTATAGGATCCGCTGGCCACACCCACCACCTTATCCTTCTCAATCAGTTTATTGGCGATGGCAACCGCCTCCTGGGGATTGAGGCGGTCATCATAGATGATGAGTTCCACTTTCTTTCCCTTGATCCCCCCTGCATCATTCACCTCTTTCAGCCCCAGTTCGACTGCATGTTTGGCGCTCATTCCATCGGCTGCGGCCGGCCCTGTAATCGGAGCGAAGAATCCGATTTTGATTGTATCCTGTGCCTGACTCAGCCCTGCGATGAAAAACAACAAAAACGCTGAAAGTCCAAAAACAATACCCACCAGCCTTAACCTTCTCATACTTAAACCCTCCTTTCTCAGATTTAAATAGGTCAATTGAATACAAACGCATCAAAACATCACCCTCACCCTCCCCCTCAACGGGGGAGGGTGAGGGTGGGGGTGATGTCATTTCATTTACTGCGTTTGTATAGGGTAGAGCCTATAAGAAAAAAGCGGTCCAGTCAAGGGGGAAATGAATGGGTAAATCAAGGGATGAAAGGCGGGAAATTATTTTTTATCAACTCCGAACTGTTCATTTGATCACCCTTTTCTCCCGCCAGAGCCGGTCGAACTCTTTTTGGTAGGAGTTCGCTAAATCGTTATCCTGGATGATCAAAATACTTTCGTAATCTCCTCTCACCGAACCTTCCGCCCAGTCATGGGAACCCGTGATGACCTTCTTTCCATCGAGGATGGCGAAGCGATGGTTCATCGCCCCCTTCTCTTTTCCGCCGAGGGTCTTGACGGAGATCCCCTGTTTGATCAGAAGGTTGACCCTGGAAGATTTTATCCTGGCCTGTTTTGAATCCGTGACCACCCGGACCTTAACGCCCCGCCCCTTTGCTTTGACCAGGGCCTGGACCAAATCGGCAGAAGTGATTTCATAGAAGGCAAGATCAAGGGTCTCAGACAGTGTCTCGATCTCCTTCAGGAGGGCTTCCCGGATGTTCACCTCTGCGGAAAAGAGGGCTTCGATTTCTGCGATCGCCGGAGAACCGGCAAGGGATAATGATAAAAAGAGAAGGGTAAGGAAAATTCTCTTCATCTCTTTCCGCCACTGATTATGTTACTCGATTTATAGAAAAAATAGGTGGCCGCTCCATTGAAGATGATAAGAACCGAAATGGCCAGCCACAGGGGCCCGTGGAGATAAAGGAAGTAAGAGAAAGAGAAGCTCGCCAGAATGAAGAGGCTTCCAAATATATAAACGATATATTGCCTCCACCTGAAAAATTTCCTAATTTCCTTTAGCCCGTCCATGAAGTAAAGGATGAAGAGGATCAGGGCGATCAGGACAAAAGAGAAAAGGACAAAGTAAAGAAAACTCGCATCGATGAGGTGATATTCGTATGAGTGAAAGCTCATAACTCCTCTCCTTTTTCCTTATTGGCTTTCCATGCCTCCTGCCGTCAAGTCAATCCAAAATTTGACAGGACAAAAATTCCGTTCCGGATTCGATCTTCTCTGAAACCACCCTTATAATCTGATTGAAATCAAAAGGTTTTGCAATAATAAAATCGAGGCCACATTCCTCCATCTTGCTCTGACTTACCTCCATTCCCCATCCTGTAATCATTCCAACCGGTGTGTATGGATTCACCTTTTTTATTTTCTGGCATACCTCCCATCCTGACATGCCCGGCATTCCCAGGTCGGTCAGGACAATGTCAAACTCCTTTTCCTGAAATAGCCGAATCCCCTCATCGCCGTTTCGGGCTACTGTGACCCGATGGTTTACCTGGGAAAGCATTTTTTCAAGAACCTCCCTCACTGTTTCCTCGTCATCGATCACTAAGATCCGGGCAGGTCTCACCGGTTTGATCATAGCATCAGGCGTCACCTCCTTTTTTCCTTCTAAGGCAACGGGGAGGACAATGCTAAAGGCTGTTCCGGATCCAACCCTGCTCTCGGCTTCAATCTCTCCGTTAAAACGCCTGATGATGCCATAGGACATGCTTAATCCGAGACCGGTATTTGAAAAAGGTTTTGTTGTGAAGAAGGGCTCAAAAATCTTCTTTCTGGTTTCTTCATCCATTCCGATGCCGGTGTCGGCAATCCGGATATGAACATCCCCTCCTTTCCGGAAGGTTTGAAACTCAATCGTTCCTCCTTGGGGCATAGCCTCCACGGCATTAAAGATCAAATTCGTGATGACCTCCCTTAATTCAGAGGCATCTCCAGCCACACTCGGAACTTCTCCTAAAGATGATAATACCTCAATGTGGATCCCTTTGCCCTGGGCATCGTTTCGCCATTTCGGCTTCGTTATCTCGATGGCATCTTTCACGATGGAGTTGACATCGAGTTTAAAAAGTTCTTGGCGGGACCTCTTCCTCGTAAACTCCTGAAGTCTCTTGACCGTTTGAGCGCTGTCCCTCGTCACCTTTTCGATGGTCTTGAGGGCTTCCCTGGTCTCCTCATCCTGTGCGGTATAGAGCAGAAGCTGTGTGTTCCCGAGAATGGCGGCCAGGGCATTATTGAAATCGTGAGCCACGCCGCTCGCCATCTCGCCCAAGGATCGTAGTTTCTCGGTCTGGAGCAACTGTTCCTCCATTTTCTTCTTTTCAGTAATATCTTTTAAAAAGGCAATAGTTTGGGTTATCCCTACTACATCTTTGATGATGCTGGAACTGATCTCCACATTTCTCACCTCTCCATTTTTTCGGATCACATTAAATTCATACTGCGGAGGAACATCTTCTCCCCTCTGCCTCCGAACATATCGATCCATAACAAGGGTCTTGCTTTCCTCATCAAGCACCTCTCGGAAATCCATGCCGATCAATTCCTCTCGCGTATAGCCGAGCATCTCAACAAGCCTCTCATTAACAAACTTAAACCGATAATCATCTGCCACGATCAGAACGCCATCCAGCGCCCCCTCCACCACCGTCCTGTATCTCTCTTCGGATTGCTTCATCTCTTCAAGTAAAAGAGAATTCTGGATAGAGATGGCCAATCCAGGTACAATCTGTTGTAATAAATTGAGCTGTGTCGGCAAAAAGTGGTTGGGCGCCTTACTCCCGAAATTCAATGTGCCAAAGATCTTCCCTTTATATTCCAATGGAAAAACCAGGGAAGAACGAATTCCCTCTTTCAGTAATTTTTCATTGATCCAGTAATCATTCTCTTTTTCGGTGTCTGAGACAATGATGGGAAGACCTGTTTTCACCGCTTTTTCAGAAGGGGTTCCTTTCAAAGGGTAGGTAACGGCTTCCATCAACTCTTGAGAATCATAATCTTTTTCCAATGCAAAATACCGGAGATCTCCCATTTCCTCATTCAGGAGTGTAATGGTCATTCTTTCGGAATCCAGCAATTTCTTCAGTTCAGAATGGACCGCCTTGAAGACCTGCCTCACATCGAGGCTGGAGGCAAGGATTTTGTAAACATTATTGGTTACCTCTTTCTCAATCCCCATCCTTTTCTCTTCGGTGATCTCCCTGGCCATGTCGACCACGGCAACAACTTTCCCTGATTCATCGTAGACAGGATAGGTGTTGTAACGGAAGATCCCTTTCAGGTATTCGCTCTCCAATTCGCCTGAAGCAGGTTTTCCGGTTCTTAAGGTCTCGGTCACATAACATGCTGGACATGGCGACGAGAAATCGTGCAGGGTTTCATAACACTTTTTTCCGATCATCCTCTCTGGACCTAAACCCGACCGCTCAAAAGCGGTTTTGTTGGCACGGAGGATCCGATAATCTTTGTCATAGATGCTGATGAGGTCTGTCACGGCGTCAAAGGTCGTCTCCCATTCGGATTTGGCTTTGGCCACACTTGAGAAGAGCCTGGCATTCTCAATGGCCATCCCGATCTGGTTTCCGAGACTTTCAAACAGATGGATATCATTCTGTCCAAGAATACGATCGGACCGGCTGGTCAAGCAGATGGCACCAACCGCTTCTCCCTTGGAAAGCAAGGGAATCCCCACCAGTGTTTTCACTTTTTCTTCAATCAGGTTGGGAAGGATGCGGGGAGAGGGATATTGGTCGATCGAGAAGGTGATGATCTTTTTTTTGTCTACGACTGAACCCACAACCCCCTCACCCCGTTTAAGCCTTTTTACCGCTTCCGCCAGATGGGACGGGTAGTTTTGGTGGTACTTTAGCTCCAGCCATTCACCATCGTCACTGATAAGATAGATGGTCCCCATCTCAAACCCTGTGAGGGTTAACACCTTCTCCAGTGCAAGGGGAATCACCCTATCAAGGTCCAGCGACTGGTTGATTAAACTGCTAAGGTCGTAAAGGGTCTGAAGCTCCTCTGTCCTTTGAAGGAGTTCTTCTTCTATCCTTTTCCGAAGGGAGATGTTTTTAATGATTCCTTCATAGCCAAGGACATGGCTTCCCTCGTCCTTTCTCACGCTTGCAGTGATAAGAGTATCAATAGGAGTTCCATCTTTCCTTTTCAGTTTTGTTTCAAAATCTTTGGCAAACCCTTGGCTAGCAATTTCATATTTGAATTTCTCCCGGTCCTCGGGGTTAAAGTAAGTATCCTTTACGAATATTTTTAGTAATTCTTCCTTATTTTGATAACCCAGTATCTCAACACCTGCCTGATTGACATCAATAAATTTTCCGTCAACCGAAGTGAAAAAAACCATATCTTTTGACTTTTCAAAAACCTTTCGGTATTTCTCCTCTGCCTTTTTGATGGCTTCCTGAGATTGCTTTAAATCTTGGATCATCCGGTTGAAGGAACCCGTGAGCATTCCAACCTCATCCTTCTTGTGGGTTTCAATATGAACATCCAGATCCCCTGCGGAAACCCTCGCCATCTGACTGGATAACTGTTTGATGGGTCGGACCAACCTTCTTGTAAAAAATAGACTGATAAGAAAAGCCACACAGAGGGAGATCAATATCCACTTGATGGCCACAGATGCTACCTCTTTCAGGGGCGCATAGGCCTCTTCTGTCGGAACCTGAACAACAACCCCCCATTTCAATTCGGGAATGGGTTTATAGACTACCAAATATTTCTGTCCCCTGAGGTTCTCAAACTCCAGACTGCCCTCCTGTCCTGCGATGACCTGGTCAACAAAAGGACCAAGAAGAATATTTTTCTCATTAGGATGTGCAATCAGATACCCCTCCTTATCGATCACATAAGCTGAACCCGTTTCCCCAATCTTAGTCTGATGCAGCAAATCCGTTAAGGGTTCGAGGCGCATCCTTGCTTTTAATACACCGACTGGTCTTCCTTTATGTTTTTCAACAGGAACGGCAATCACCATGGTCTGTTTACCGTCTGAAGTATAATAAAAATTTCCGTAAAAAATTTGCCCCTTTGAAGCCACCTGAAACATCTGACTCACAGATTGGTCTTTCTGATCGGAAGCCCCATCTGTTTTAAATTTTAATACTTTAATCATTTCCAACCCTTTTTCATTCAAGAAAGCCAACTCAATAAAATAATCCTTCTGAGAAAGAAAGTTCTTTAAATTCTCCTTCGCTTGAGAAGGGCTGGTCTTTCTAAAATTTTCATCACTTGCAATAAGGAGAAGATTGCTTGTCGCCTTTTCTAAAAAGCCCTTTGTCCTCTCCACCACCATGCTGGCTTTCTCTTTCTGAATCTGGATCACGGATTCCTTTATATCTTTCTGATAGACCTTGTAAATATTGCCCCCTGCAATGGCGAGGGGAATGGTAGCCAGTAGGATGGAGAAGGCCATCCATTTGAAAGTGATGCTTTTTCCAATTCCTCTCATCATCAATTCTCCTCCCCTTTTAAGAAACGAAGTAATTCGGACTGGAGTATCCTCCACCCTTTTCCTGCCTTGATGGCCCTGATCCTTCCGAGTCGGATATACTTGAGGAAGGTGGGTTTGGATATCTTCAAATATTCGATTGCATCGCCTGTGGTTAACACCTGGTCTTTTTCCATTACGGACATCGAATTGCCTCCACTTTTCCAGATTTCCCTACAAAGCAGCAAGATATGTGCCAAAAAGATTGACATACGAGGGTTGGTTTGTAACTATTCGACTTTAAAAGGATAAATGTTTTTGAGGTATGGAGAAATAAAATCGGGGAAAATCTGTTCAAAACGACAAACTGGCAATAATGGAACATTATTACCCAGAAAATAAAAGTCTAACGGTAAGGGTAACGAAACCCGTATCGTTTATAAAAGGCTACGTTTATCGTCTCCTAATTCCTTATACGTAACCTTAAGCCGTAGCCGAAACGCCTGCCTGCCGGTAGGCAGGGGCTTCGTAACCGTAACCTAAACACCCGGAGTATTTTCATGGTTTGTGGGTGACTAACCCGTCATAGAAGATTTCTCATGAGGGCTAAGAGGGTCAAAAAGGAAGGAACCTACATCTTGAAATCACCGAAGTCATCCGGATTCATATTCTCAATAATCGTTTTCAGTTCATCTTGTTCGTCCAGAAATCGGGTGGCCAAGAGACCCAGACTTTTCGTCGCCTCCACAACCGACTGCGTGATAAAAATGGGCGCCTTCACCCTGACCGCCAGGGCAATGGCATCACTCGGCCGGCTATCCACAATGAGTTCGTTGCCATCAACATTGAAATGGAGTTTGGCGTAAAAGGTGTTTTCCTTGATATCATTGATGACCACCCGTGTGAGGGAGGTATGCAGAGTATCGAGAATCTGTTTGAGGAGATCGTGCGTCATGGGACGAAGCGTCACCACATCTTCAATGCCCCTTGAAATCGCCTCTGCCTCAAAGACTCCAATCCAGATGGGCAGGGCTTTCTGGCCATTCAAATCCACTAAAACGACGACGGGGTTCGATGCCTTGGCATCGACCACGATCCCCATGACTTTTACTTCCATCAGTTCCTGTTCCATAGCTTTTTAGAAAGATCGTTAGAGGAATCAGATGTTGAAATTTAGACTTATTGTAACCTGTATGAAAGGGATGTCAACCCAGGGGGAAGGAAACTATGCAATTCAGACACTGGACTTCAGACGTTAGACATCAGACTTTTCTAATATAGAAAATTAACTCTATTCCACTCTTTTGAAATTCTTTCGTATATGCAAGAGTGTTATTCCTTCTGGTAGCTTTCAGCCGTTCGGCTAAGCTCATGCCGAAGCCCTTATTCATGTGTATTTTCTGGCCATTTCTCTTTCTTCAGTCTAATGTCTGCCCACAGCGCCAGCGCTTGCGCGGCGTGAGGTCTATAGTCTTAATGTCTGAATTACATGGAGGGAAACTATTTTTTTTCTTTCTGGAGGAAGGGATGGGGGATTCCTTTCCGAAAGGCAAGGGCCTGGCAGGAGGCGATCAGATGATCCTGGTCATCGAAAACTTTAATCTCACAGAGTGATGTCTTCTGGGTTTGGTGAACCTCCCTTGCCTCGGCGATCAACCGGCGCCCCGGGGAGGGGGGAGACAAATAGGTGATGTTCACATTAAGAGCCATGGCCAGGGTGCCGTGGGAATTGGAAGCGGTCTCAAAAGCCTCATCGATCAGGGCAAAGAGCGCTCCCCCATGGGCCATGCCAAAGATATTTTCCATGTCCGGGGTGAATGTCATCTCCACCCTGGAGTATCCCTCGTCCATATCGACCAGTTTGAGCCCAAATTTCTTTGCAAAGGGTTCCTTCTTCACCTGTTTAAAAAAAGCCTCTTTGATCTTTCCGTCCATGAGATGTCCCAATCGATGGTAAGCGCTTATCCGTTCATTTTTCAAAGGGAAGAATATTGGTTTTCAGCCTCTGAAGAAACCCATTCACGGCGAATAAGTCGCCTGCGGTCCTTCGGAAAAGTGAGCGTTATCGTGGTCCCGCTCCGGAGCCGGCTCTCGATCCGGATTTTTCCTCCGTGGTCTTCCACCACCCTTTTGACAAAAGTGAGACCCAGTCCCACCCGTTCAGGCTTTGTGGAAAAGAAAGGCTCGAAAATACGATCGAGACTCTTTTTTGAGATTCCCTCTCCTCTATCTGAGACGGAGATCTCAACATTCTCTTGATTACAGGCAAGAAAGACCCTTATTCTTTTTCGATCTTCCTTCCTCTTTCCCTGTCCAACCGATTCGATGCTGTTATCCAGAATATGAGAAAGGGCCCGGATCACCAGGCTTCTATCAATGTAGAAGTATTCCTCCCCCTCTAAAGACCCCTCTTCTAAATTGAAAGAGACTCCCTTCGCTTTCTCCTCCTGTGAAACGCCCTGGAGGGTTCTTTCTACGACCTCAAGAAACTTCTCCCTCTGGAAAACCGGCCTGGGTATCTTAACCAATTCTTCCATCCGCCGGATAATCTCCGCCAGCCGCTTCGTCTCCCGAAGAATCCGGTTGAGATAAGCTTCCGTCTTTGGGGAAGAAACGGATGCCTTCATAAGACGCTGAGCATAGCCTCCGATCGAGGCAATCGGGTTCCGGACCTGATGGGCGATCTCCTCCACCATCATCCCGAGGCTTGCCCGGTGCTTCAGCTCCAGTTTTTCCCTCTCCAGTCTCTTCAAGCGCTGAATTTCCTGGAAAGAAAAGGTTAAAAAGGCCTCCCCTCCCTCCTTAAACGAGGAGGTGGAGAGATAAACGAAGATTCCCTTTCCATCCTTCTGTCGTAAGAGCCCATCTCCTTCAAAACCGGCCTTGTAAATCGCCAAATAAACGATGTTGGGTAGAAAATATTTCAGGTCTTCTTCGAAGAAAAGGGTTCTGATCCTCTGCCCCTCCAGCTCCTCTCTCGAATAACCGAAGAGATGTTCCGCATAACGGTTGGTATAGAGGATTTTTGAGTGGATGTCCGTGAGGATGAAAGCCACCTGGACAAAATCGAGAAGGGGATGTCGGCTTTTCGGGATCTCTGTCATAGGACGTCAGGCAAAATCGTTAAAGTATATTCATTTTATTCCATCACCTTAAAAAGTCAAGGTTTATTGTTCATCGTCTGTGATTCAGACAGTAAGACTTTAGACCATAGACTGAATGTGATGAAATGGTTAGAGATTACACGAAGAACTCATCGGGTTCAAAGGATTCTAAGGGGTTTTCCTCTGCAACCCCTGAGGGGTTTGAGTTTTCTCCGTCCTATACTGGAAAGCCTGATGTCTAAAGTCTGAAGTCCAGTGTCTGAATTGCAGGTTCACCGTTTTTCTTGACAAACAGAGGATAACCTCGTTATTAAGGGTTCAATGAAACTTCAGACAGAGGTTCTGATCATCGGTGGGGGGGCTACTGGTGCGGGGATACTGAGAGACTTATCTCTGAGAGGGATCCCTTCTCTCTTAATTGAAAAGGGAGATTTTCTATCCGGAGCCTCCGGAAGAAATCATGGTCTCTTCCACAGTGGCGGAAGATATGTGGTCTCCGATCCAGAAGCGGCGCGTGAGTGTATTGCTGAGAACAGGATTCTAAGAAAAATTGCTCCTCACTGCATCGAGGAAACAGACGGCCTTTTCGTCTCTCTTCCCGAAGACGGCCTCGACTTCAGGAATCGATTTGTTGGCGCCTGTGAAGAGGCGGCCCTCCCCGCCCGTCTCCTGTCCCGGGACGAAACCCTCTCCTTGGAACCCGGACTCAATCCCGATCTCCTGAGCGCGGTCAAAGTTCTGGACGGAGCCATCGATCCATTCGAATTGGTCCTCGCAAATGCTAAAGACGCAGAGGCTCACGGAGCCACATCTCTCCTCCATACGGAAGTCATTTCCCTCCTTGTGGATGGGGATAGAGTGAAAACCGTCCTTGCAAAAGACCTTCTCCACGGAGAGGAATATCTGATCGAAGCCTCTTATCTCATCAATGCCACCGGAGCCTGGGCAGATCAACTCCTGAAATTGGCAGGCCTTCGCATCGCCGTGGCCCTTTCAAAGGGTTCGATGCTCATCACCAACCAGAGGCTGTCCAACAGGGTGATCAATCGGTGCCGGCCTCCATCGGATGGAGATATCGTCGTGCCGAATCATACTGTCTCCATTCTTGGAACAACCTCCATCCGTCTTGAAGACGCCGAGAATTTTGAGGTCACTCCTCAAGAGGTCTTCCTCTTAATTAAAGAGACATCGAAGATGCTCCCGGCTATCGAAGAGACCCGATTCATCCGGGCCTATGCGGGCATTAGACCTCTCTTCCAATCCGGAGAAAAAGGCGATGATCGTGTCATCAGCCGGGGATTTGTTCTGATCGATCACGAAAAGAGAGACGGAATAAGGAATCTGATCACCATCACCGGAGGGAAACTGGTCACCTACCGGTTGATGGCGGAAAAGACCTCTGATCTTCTCTGCCGGAAAATGGGAATCGATGTTTCTTGCACCACCCACTTAAATCCTCTTCCCGGGGCTGAGAAACCCTCAGGCCTCAAAGACCGTCTTAAAACACTGGGTAAAGTGGAGACCCTATGTGATTGCGAGTTGGTTCGGAGGGAAGAGGTTGAGGAAGTGTTGAGGGAAGGAAAATTAAAGAATCTTCAGGATATTCTCCATCGAACCCGCCTCGCCAAAGGGACCTGCCAGGGAGGCTTCTGCGTCTATCGGCTATTAGGCATGTTAAACGAGTTGGAATTGGCTGAGGGAAATTCTAACAAAATACTGAAGGGTTTTCTTGAGGAGAGGTGGAAGGGAATTCAACCGGTTCTCTGGGGAGCTTCTGTCAAGGAAGAAGAATTGATGGAAGGGATTTATAAAGGAATATTCAATTTATAGGGTCCAAGGAGCCAAGGATTCAAGTGGTCAAGGAAAAGAATTCTTATTTTCAGATTTTACTTGAACCCATGAACCCTCGAATCCTTGAATCCTGTATTTAAAAAAGCCATGCACTACGATTTCATCATCATCGGGATGGGTCTCTCCGGGTTGATGGCGGCTAAAACGGCGGCAGAGGCCGGCAGGAAGGTCCTCATCATCGGGAAAGGAATGGGCTGTCTTACCCTCTTCTCCAATACGATCGATGTATTGGGAAAGATCCCGGAAACGACAAGGTTGAGAGATGGTCTTTCGCAATGGATTCAGGATCACCCCGAACACCCCTACTCAAAAGTTGGATTAACAGGAATTGAGCAAGCCCTCTCATCATTTACCTCTTTTTTTCAATCCCCCTACTCTTTTCAAACCATAGGAGATGGAAATTGCTTTCTCCCAACCGGTGCAGGAACGATGAGGCCGACCTATCTCATTCCTGACACAATGGTCGCCGGAGCCTCCGGTAAAGAAAAGAAGGGGCTCATTGTGGGGTTTAAGGGATTCAGGGATTTTTATGCCGAATATATCGCCGGCCCGCTTAACTGGCGTGGGGTTTCACTTCCCATTTTTGATACGCCCGGTCAGGAAATCTCTGCTACCGCCCTTTCAAGATGGATGGAAAATGAATCTTTCAGAGAAACAATCGGCTGGAAGATAAAAAAATATCTCAGCGGTGAAACTTGTGTCGGTTTTCCGGCCATCTTAGGAGTGAATGACCCCATAAAAGTTAAAAGGGATCTGGAAGAAAAGATTGGGGTTGAGATATTTGAAATTCCTGCTCTCCCCCCTTCCATTCCGGGGATGAGGATTTTTAACAGGTTTAAGGAATGGTTGATCCGCAAGGGGGTGACATTCCTGCTGGGGCATTCGGTTGCAAAGGTTTCTATAAAGAATAAGAGATGTGAAGGAGTCTATGTCTTTAATCCTCCTGTCTCCAGTTTCTATTCTGCCGATCACTTCATCCTTGCCACAGGCCGTTTCATCGGTGGGGGATTGATGGCTGATCGGGAAAGGATATCCGAACCCATCTTCAATCTACCTGTTTCTCAACCCGGGTCACAGGAGGAATGGTTCGGGAAATCCTTCTTCGATGAACATCCCATCCACCGGATGGGTATTTTAACCGACTCTTCCCTCCGTCCCATTGACGAGAGAGGGGAGCCGATATTGGAAAATGTCCGGGTCGCAGGCACGATCCTATCAGGGCATCACTCTACCGATGAAAAATCAAGAGAAGGAATTGAGTTGGCAACGGGGTATGCTGCAGCAAAAAGGGCTGTAGCTAAATAAAATAAATTGTAGCCGCTCCGCTTCCTGGCGGAGCGCTAATATACGCAACCTTAAGGTTGCGGCTACAAAAAAACTGATGAATAAACAATTCTGGCCCCAAAATAATCCTGATGTTTGTATCCGCTGTGCGGCCTGCATGGCGGTCTGTCCGGTCTCGCGGGTCACTCCTCTTTTTCCCGGTCCTAAACAGGCCGGTCCCGGGGCAGAGCGATTTCGAAGACCGGGTGATCCGTCTGTGGACGAATGGATCGACCTCTGTATTGGCTGTCATCTGTGCGATACGGTCTGCTCCTCCGGTGTCCCCATTTCCGAGCTTAACCTGATCGCCAAAGCAAAATATCTGGATGAGAAGGGAAGGCCTCTTCGCGATTGGCTTCTCACCCATTCCTATCTCTTCTCCGGGCTTGCCTCCTTCTTCTCTGCCATCACCAACCTTCTTTTAAAAAATCGTGCAGTCAAATGGATGGCCGAAGCCTTTTTAAGCATTGACAGGAGAAGAGAACTTCCTTCCTACCAATTCCCTACCTTCCGGCAATGGTTCAGGGGACATCACTCAACAGGCGAGAAAAAAGTCGCTTATTTCTACGGCTGCTATATCAATACGAATGAAGTGGATATCGGGAAAGCCACGGTCGAGGTTCTTGAAGCAAATGGTTTTGAGGTCATCCTCCCGCCTCAGGAATGCTGCGGTCTTCCCATGCTCGGCAATGGAGATTTCAAGGGGGCAAGAAAGATGGGATTGAAGAATGTTCCTTCTCTTCTTCAAACCATTCGTTCAGGATTGGATATCACCTTCTCTTCGACAAGTTGCGGCCATATGATCAAACATGAGTATAGCCGCCTCTTGGCCATACCCGGAGCAGAGGAGGTTGCCCATCACCTTTTCGATCTCTTCGAGTTTTTAAGAAACTTAAGAGAAAATGGTAACCTCAATACCCATTTCAAAGAGCTTCCCTTAAAAGTCGCTTATTTTGCCCCCTGCCACCTCAGGTCATTAGGGATCGGTTTTCCCGCCATCGAAATCCTGAGACTCATTTCAGGTCTTCAGATTGATAACATCGAGGCGGATTGCTGCGGTTTGGGGGGAACCTTTGGCTTCAAAAAGGAAAAGTATGAAATCTCTCAGGAGATTGGAAAAGATCTAAAAGAAACCATCGACCGCTTGAAACCCGAAATTGTCCTTACGGACTGTGAAGGCTGCCGGATGCAAATTCGCCATCTCACTGGCCTGAAGGTACTTCATCCCATTCAGATTTTAAGAGATGCCCTCTCTGACACAAAATAAAAGTGGGGAGATGAGGAGATGGGGAGATGGGGTGAATTTCCTCTCCCTATCCCCCTATCCCCCAATCTCCCTATCTCCCTATCAATAAGTTCTCGACGTCGGCAATACTCCGAAAAACAAAGTCAGGTTGAATGGAGGTGTGTTTGATTTCCCTGAGTGCCTCTTCGCTGGTAACACCGGTAAGGACAATACCGGTCGCAATCCCCGACTCTTTACCCATTTTGATATCGGTCTCGAGGCGGTCCCCGATCAGGATGCACTCCTCGGGCTTTAACCCCATCACCTCCAGAACCGCTTGAACCATGATAGGAGAGGGTTTCCCGACGATAACCTCCACCTTCTTGGCGGTCACCGCCTCAATCGCCGCAATCATCCCTGCGCAGTCCGGAATTTCTCCCCCTTCCACCGGGCAGGTCCGGTCCGGATTGGTGGCAACAAAATGGGCTCCCAGTTTAATCGCTTGATAGGCAATGTTCAGTTTCCGATAATCGAAGGTCCGGTCAAAGGCAACCACCACATACTCAATCTCTTTGGGCTCTTCCGTGATGGCAAAACCAGCCTTTTTCAATTCCTCAACAAAAGGAGTCTCCCCCACAACAAAAAGTTTGGCTTGAGGTCCAATTTTTTTGAGATAATTGATCATCACAAAGGTGGAATTGATCACTTCCTCAGGCCGGGTCGGAATGCCGAGCCGGGTCAATTTGGAGGCATAATCCTCACGGGTCTGTATGGGTTTATTGGAGAGAAAGACGACCTTTCGTCCGCTCTCCCGGAGCCTCTGAATCACCGTGTCAGCGCCCGGTATCAGTTTGTCACTGAGATACACCGTTCCATCCAGATCAAAAATAAACCCTTTGAACATCTCTCATCCCTCGTCTCTCGTCCATCGTCTCTCCGCATGAGGCCTTATGCTTTTCACCGCTCTGTCTTAATTCGAAGATTGGGCGGGCTCTTCTCGAAGAGGTGCATCCTATCGAGGTCGAAAGCGAGTTCGATCTCCTGATGGACCCGGTATAGGGTCTGGACATCTACCGCCGCCACAAGACTATACTTCCCTGCGGTCACATGGAGATGGATCTCTGAACCCAGGGGCTCAATCACATCGAGCACCGAACGGATCGAATTTCCTCTCAAATGTTCGGGGGCGTAGTCCCGGACATAGATATCGTTGGGCCGGATTCCAAAGATGGCCTCCGATCCGATTAAAGACTGATAATATGAAACCCTCTTCTCCGGCACGGGAAGTTGAAAACTTCCCGCATCGATCAGAAGACGACCATCCTTCGAAAGGATTCGACAGGGAATAAAATTCATCACCGGACTGCCGATAAAACCGGCCACAAAGAGGTTGACCGGATAATTATAGACCTCCAGCGGAGGGCCGATCTGTTGAATCCATCCGTCCTTCATCACTACAATCTTCGTCCCCATGGTCATCGCTTCGACCTGATCGTGAGTGACATAGATGATCGTCGTCTGGAGTCGGTCGTGAAGTTTCGAGAGTTCGGCCCGCATCTGGACCCGGAGCTTGGCATCCAGGTTTGAGAGAGGCTCATCGAAGAGAAAGACGGCAGGTTTCCGGACGATGGCTCTTCCCACAGCCACCCGCTGACGCTGTCCTCCGGAAAGTTGTTTGGGTTTTCGGTCGAGAAAATCCTGGATACTCAGAATCTCTGCCGCCTCTCTTACCCTCTGATCGATCTCACTCTTCGGAAACTTTCTCAGCTTGAGGCCAAAGGCCATATTCTTGTAGACCGACATGTGGGGGTAAAGGGCATACTCCTGAAAGACCATGGCAATGTCCCGGTCTTTCGGGGGAAGGTCATTGACGACTCGATCCCCGATGGAGATCGTTCCGGCGCCGGGTTCTTCCAACCCCGCAATCATCCGGAGGGCAGTCGATTTGCCGCATCCTGAAGGGCCTACGAGGATGGCAAATTCCTTGTCCTCCACGGTAAGGTCGAAATCCTTCACTGCCTGGACCGTACCGAAATGCTTCGAGACATTCTCCAGAATCACTCTCGCCATGACCATCATCCTCCTTTGTACGACATCAATCCTGCCGGACCTTCATTTCTCAACCTTTCATCCCGCTTAACATAAAACTTTGAACAAATTTTTTCTGAAAAACGAGAAAGAAGATCAGCATGGGTGCCGTCACAAATGCGGTTGCCGCCATCAGCAGGGTCCAGTCCGCCCCGCTCTCCTGCTGAACGAACATCCCCAGCCCGATGGTAAGCGTCCTCACCTCGGGTGTATCGGTGACAATGAGCGGCCAGAGGTAATCATTCCAATGGCTCACAATGCTGATGATGGAAAAAGCGATCAGCGTGGGTCTGCCCAGGGGGACCAAGACATGCCATAAGAACCGGAGCCCCCCGCATCCATCGAGCACCGCCGCATCTTCCAGAGCCCTCGGGATTTGCCGGAAGGCCTGCCGGAGGAGAAAGGTTCCGTATCCTGAGGCGAAGAAGGGAAGCATCATCGCAACCCTTGTGTTGAGGAGGTCGAATTGCTTCAACGTCAAAAAGTTCGGCAGAAAGGTCGCATGGATAGGTATCATCATCTGGACAAGAAAGAGAAAAAAGAAGAACTCCCTCCCCCAGAAATTCCTTCTCGCAAAGACATAGGCGGCCAGGGTAATGGTCACCAATTGAACGGCCAGAATCCCTGTGACCACAATGATTGTGTTGATCAGGTAGAGATGAAAAGGCGCCATCTGAAAAACTTCGAGATAATTCTGGATATTGATGGGCCAGGGAATCCATTTCGGCGTAGGGGTAAATACCTCCGTTCGATATTTAAGGGAGGTGGATAGAATCCAGAAATAAGGGGCTACGGTAATCAGAGAAACGACCATCAGGATGAGATGGAGGCTCGTTCGATTCCTGAAGGTGCGGTTAAACTTCATAATAGACCCTCTTCCCGATCACCCGGAAGACCAGCCAGATTGCCACCAGAAGTCCAAGAATGAAGAGGGTGGTCAGGGTGGATCCCATTCCAAGATCCCAGAACCGGAAGGCGTGCTGGTAAATGTAAAAGACCAGTACATTGGTCCGGTCACCGGGGCCGCCCTGGGTCATGACGAATACCTGATCAAAAACCTGAAAGGAGGAGATGATGGCGACGATGAATACGAAAAGAGTGGCTGGAGCAAGCATGGGAAAGGTGATGTAACGGAACTGTTTCCATCCGCTGGCTCCTTCAATGGCCGCCGCTTCGTAGTAATGGCTGGGGATGCCCTGTAGACCTGCTAGAAAAATGAGCATGTAATAACCGAAGTTCTTCCAGATGCTCATGATGATGATGGCGATCAGGGCGTAGCGCATATCATAGAGCCATTCGATTTTGGGAAATCCTAAGAATCCGAGGTAATAATTGAAGATTCCAAGGCCCGGATTGAAGATCCAGACCCAGAGCATGGCCGCCGCAACCATTGGAATCATCGTCGGGTAGAACAAACTTCCCCTGTAAAGACTCCTGATCCACCCCATCTTCTGGTTGATCAGAATGGCTAAAAAGAGAGCAAGGGACATGCTGAGGGGGATGGTGGTGAACGCATAGATGAGATTATTTCTCAGAACGAGCCAGAAAAGAGGGGCCTTGAAGACCTCGATATAATTTGAAAACCATGTGAAATTAGGTTCGGGATTGTTGATGTTCCATTTGAACAGAGAGAGGTAGGCTGACATAAATACAGGGATAAAAGTGAAGATCCCCATGAAAAAAAGGCCGGGAAGAAGATAGCCATAGGAGGTAAATTGGAACTTTCGTTTCATTCACGGGTTTCCAGTCTGATAATAGAATTGCCTAGAAAATAAGGGTTTGGTTAAACGGTTACGGCAAGGATGCCCGTATCGTTAATAAAAGGCTACGTTTATCGTCTTTTAATTCTTTGCACGTAACCGTAACCGATAACCGAAACGGGCTTCGTCACCTTAACCTAAATACTCGGAGTATTTTCATGCACCGTTGGTGACAAACCCGTTATGAAGGATTGCTCAGAAAATACAAATAAGCATCCCTTCTCCCCTTGCAGGGGAAAGAAGACGGGGGGAAGAACTCACCCCCGCTTCTCACCATTAACTACTTGATCACTGCCTGGATCTCTTTCTGGGCGATCTTCATGGCCTCAGCAGGAACAATCTTCCCGGCCGCCGAATCGTCAAGCTGCCTCTTCAGGATCTCCCGGACCTTCTGAAAATTCTTTGCCATCATCTTCCCGTTGGCAAACTTCAACTGATCCCTGGCGACCAGGTATTCGGGATTCTTGCTCACATGTTCTTTCATCACCGGATCATCATAGGCGCTCTGTCTCACCGCCACATAGCCCGAAGCCGCACTCCATTCCGCTGTATTCTTCACATTAGACATCCATTCAATATACTTCCATGCCGCCTCCTGCCGCTCCTTCGGAATCTTTTTGGCAATCATCAGATTGGCGCCACCGACAGCAGCCCCAAAGGTTTTTTTCTGAGGCATGAAGGTCACTCCGAAATCGAATTTGGCCGATCTCTTCAAAAAGGTGAGGATGCCGGTGGAATGGTAAAGCATGGCTGTTCTACCACCCACAAAATCGGGTGGGGTGGAACCCCAGGTGCTGTGCGGCGGTCCCACTTTGAGGCGATGTTTCAGTTCGACCCAGAAATCAAGGGCTTCGATTGCCTCCTTCGAATCGAAATTTGCAGTTTTCCCGTCGGGGCTGATGAGGAAGCTTCCGTTTTGTCTAACGAAGCCCTCAAAGAGCCAGTCATTCCATCCTCCGGAGATCGTAACCCCCCACTGTTTGAGCTCGCCTGTTTTGGAGTCCCGGATCGTCAATTTCGTAGCATAATCTTTTAATTCATCCCAGGTTTTGGGTGGTTTCTCCGCATCCAGTCCTGCGGCCTTAAACGCCTCCTTATTCCAGTAAAGGACTGGAGTTGAACGCTGGAAGGGAACCCCATAGATTTTACCTCCGATGACAGCATTCTCCCGGAAGGGGGCAAAAAAGTCTTCCCAGTAGCCCTTTTCCGTCTTCTTGATATAATCATCGAGAGGAAGCACTGCACCCATCGCTAAAAGCGTGGGAAGCTCAGAGATCTCAACCATAAAGATGTCCGGTGGGTTCCCGGCCATGATGGCGGTCTGAACCTTCTGCATGGTGGGATCATAATCCCCTGAATAAACCGGAACCACCTCAACCTTTCCTTCATTCTCCTTGTTGAATTTGTCTGTCATCTCTCCGATCACCCTTGCCAGTGGGCCTGCCACTCCCACAGGATAATAGAAGGTGAGCCGGAGCAACTTCGGTTTGCCTTTCTCCTTCTGAGCCCAGGTCTCAGAAGCGCTGATGAGGCCTGCGATAAAAAAGAAGACAGTGAGAATTAAGATAATTTTGCGCATAGGACACCTCCTTAATAATGAGTTGGATTTTTTCTCATTGATGATCGATAAACCCAATGCTTTATACTCCGCTTTCTGCCTTCTGATTACTGATCACTGGTTACTGTTATCTACCCTCTGTACTTTATCCGAAGACCCCACCCATCTTGGTCCCGGCAACCTTGCTGATGGTAAAGAGACAGACCGCCCCGAGGATGATGAGAATGAAGCCAAGGGCAGCAGCTTCGTTCGCTGAACCTCCGATGTAGAAGTTAAATATTCCAACAGTCATCATCTCATGTCCCGGAACCACTAAGAGAAGTGTGGCTGACGCCTCTTGGAGGGCAAGGATGAAAGAATAGAGAGAGCCGACCAAGACCCCTTTCCAGATCAATGGAAGGGTAACGTCTTTAAAGGTTTTTATTTTCGGAGCCCCTACACTTTCGGCGGCCTCTTCAAAAGACCTGTGGACGATTAGAAGGGAAGCAAAAGTTCCCCGAACGGTATATGGAAGCCGTCTCACCCCTAGGACGATGGGAATCACGATCCATATACCGATGAGAGCCGTGTTCATAAAGGGCATTGGATCCCTGAAGGCCCGCATGTAGGCAATCCCAATTCCGGTTCCTGGAAGGGCAAGGATCAGCGTTGTCAGAGAATCAAGGAGGTCTCTCCCCGGCACTTTGGTCCGAGCCATAACCCAGGCCACAGGAACTCCAATGGCAATACAGATGAGGACAGAGATAGTTGCATAGAGCAGGCTGTTAATAATAAATTTAGGGGTTTCAATCGCAACCCGTTCGAAATATTGCAGGGTGTATTTCACCGGGATGGGCGTAAGGGCCCAGCCTTTGCCAAAGGAGTCGAGGGCAATCCCCAGATAAGGAATAAAGGCAAAGATCAGGGTCACCCCAAGAAAAGCAATTACGCCGACCTGGCCCCAGCGAGAGATCTTCTTTCGTTCAATCACCGAATAAGAAAGAGAACTGTAATCCTTGATCGATACATACTTTTTTGCAATGATCAGAAAAACAATGGCCAGTACAACCATAATAGCCGAGATGACAATTCCCATCTTGAAGAGTCTTCGATCGACAAACTGGACGATGTTGAGATAGGCCTGGGAGGCAAGCAGGTTGTCCATGCCCACCACCAGAGGTGTGGCAAAGTCGGCAAAGGTCCAGATGAAGACCAGAAGGGCTCCTGAGACAAAACCAGGGGTCGTTAATGGGAAAGTGATGTCCCAGAATTTCCGGAGGCCCCTCGAACCCACACCCTCTGCGGCCTCATCGAGGGAGGGCGAAATCTTTCCCATGGCATCGACGATGCTCAAAGTCATGAGTGGAAAAAGATGAAGTGTTTCCACGAGCAGGACCCCATGGACGCCATACACGAAATTGATGGGATTTGTAAACCCGAGGTAATCCATTAAGAGAATATTGACTGTTCCAGCCCGGCCCAGGATGAAGACAAAGCCCATCACTCCGACCAGGGGAGGCATGATCATGGGGACGATGGTCAGAAAGGAAAAAAGGTTCCTTCCTGGAAAATCATAGCGCAGGAGAAGAAATGCAATGGTGATACCGAGAATCGAAGTAGTGATCACGGTCCCTACTCCGAGAAGGAGGGAATTCAAGAGACATTGAAAATAAAAAGAATCCGTAAAAAAGTCGTAGAAGTTCATCAGGGTGAATACCCCCTGATCTGTTGTAACGGCGTCATAGAAAAGGCGGATCAAGGGATAGATCAGGAAAAGACCAAAGAAGGCCCAGATCGCCGCATAGCCAACAAAGCTACCGATCTTCACCTGGGGCCAGAAACGAGATTGAGGGATAGCAACCGTTGACGGGTTGTTTGTGCCCACAACGAGACTCTCCTACTTTTCATTTATATTGTAGTCGTAACTTCCCCCCTCACCCTTCCCCTCTCTCCGGTGGGGAGAGGAATTGAGTAAGTGGCTTAAGCCGGAATTCCTAAAGTCATTTCTGTCGGGAAACTGACATAGACCTTTTCCGCAATGGAGAAGGGCTGGTGTTCCCAGGGGTTTTCAATGTCTACTTTAAAGAGAAGGTCGCTGTGGACCTCCACATCATAACGGATTGTATTCCCCATATAATATGCAAAACTGACATTCCCAGCAATGATATTATAACTCTTCTGGACCTCCTCTGATTTACCGATCGATGCCGTTTCCGGTCGGACACTGATGATGCACCGATCTCCCGGCTTAAGCTGGTCTCGGTAGGCACAAACCAGAGTGCCAACCTTGGTTTGTGCCTTCATCCACTTTTCAGTAGCATTCATTTCCTGAATCTCTCCGGGAATCAGGTTGTTGATCCCGATAAAGTCAGCCACAAAGGGATTCTTCGGTCTCTCATAAAGCTCCCTTGGAGAACCAATCTGCTGTAACCTGCCAAAATTGGTTACGGCAATTCGATCGGAAAGGGTCAATGCCTCCTCCTGATCGTGGGTCACATAGATGGTCGTGATTCCAAGCTCCTTTTGAAGCTTACGGATTTCGGCCCGAACCTGGATGCGGATTTTTGCATCGAGGTTGCTCAGAGGTTCATCCAAAAGGAGGACATCCGGATTTAGAACCAGGGCCCTGGCCAAGGCGACCCGTTGCTGTTGTCCGCCTGACAGTTGCCCGGGATAGCGTTTTTCGAGCCCTGTCAGGTTAACGAGCTTCAAAACCCTTGAGACCTTCTCAACGATTTCTGAACCTGATATTTTCTTGAGTTTGAGACCATAAGCAATGTTGTTTGCAATGGTCATGTGGGGCCAGAGGGCATAGTTCTGGAAAACCATTCCTATATTTCTTTCATAAGGGGCAAGGGAGGACACCTCCCTGTCTCCGAAATAGATCCTTCCATGATCCGGCTTATGAAATCCTCCGACGAGCCGAAGGATGGTTGTCTTCCCGCAACCGGAGGGGCCGAGGAGGGTAAAAAGCTCTCCATCCTTGATATCTAATGAAACGTGGCTCACAGCCTCTAACGTGCCAAACTTCTTGATAACGTCCTCAAGTTTTATATTCATAGGCTCATCCCAAATAAGGGCATAACGGTTAGACACCTGTCTGGACTTCGCGTTTCGGCGAAGGCAGACATAACGGCAATATGGAATTAAAAATATTCGAATCCCCCCATCCTCCCCCTTTACAAAAGGGGAAAGAAAGGGGGGGACCTGTAATTTACATGCCTAACGTTATTTTTTAATCAAATCCTTATGCTTCTCGGCGATCTCCTTTCGGAAATAGGAGTTGACATCTTCGATCCTCTTTTTGGGCCCGGCGATCTTCTCATCGTATACGTTTCCGACCTGAATATCGTAGAAGGATCGGATTCCGTTCGTAAATTCAACTGCTTTTTCCGCATTGGAACCCGGGGCCCCCTGAACCTTATACTTGGAGGTTATCGGATAAAGTCCCCTCTCCATAAAGACCTTCTGCCCCTCTTCGGTAAGCAGAAACTCGATAAAGGCATGGCCTGCTTTGGGATGCGGTGCTCCCTTCAGGACCGCCATGGGCTCTGGGGTCACATAGGCATTCGATGGGTAGACAAACTTGATATCATATCCTCCCAGAACCTCAGCGAAAGCCATGTAACTCGGCACGGCAAAACCAACGGCAAACTCCCCTTTGGACACTACATTGGGAACGTCACGGGACCGGGCTGTGAAAATACCCGTGTTGGTAGCCAGTTTTTTCAGCCAATCCCATCCTTTCTCCCATCCATACATGGCAAGGATCACTTCATAAGACGCATGGCTGGAGCTCGAACGGTCTGGAGTACATTGAGCAATGTGTCCCTTCAGCTTTGGGTTGAGCAGATCATCCCAGTCTTTGATCGTGACACCTAAACGCTGGAGCAACTTTGGTTGATAAATGAGCCCGTAGGGCTCCAGAGTGGTTCCAACCCAGAATTTCTTGTCGTCTTTCAATGGCAACCCAATGGGCTTTCCAATGGTCGCCGGAATCTCATCCCACATCTGATTGGGAATCTGAATTTTGTCCAAGAGCCCCTGATCTGCCAGACTGTCAAAAAGCGTTCCTTCCCCTCCCCAGAAGACATCCGCCTGGGGCCTCCCTCTCCATTCCACAATCTGACCATAAGCGACAGGAGTTCCCTGAGGAATGGCGCTCGTCTTCATATCGACGTTATACTTCTTCTTAACATAAGCGGCAAAGGCCTTCAGGGCTGGATCATGAACATCCTTTGAAACCGGCGTGATCAGATAAAACTCATTTTCGATCGCCTGTCCGAAGGATATCCCTGCGAAACAGAGAAACCCCATCAGTAGAACCGTTAAGGTAATGATGATTCGCTTCATTTTTTTCCTCCTTTCTGCTCATTTGATTACTTATTTGATTACTTATTTGTCACCTTGCCCTTCATGGTTGCTGGGCTTTCATAAAATTCTAAATACTTCTGGTTGCCTTCTGGAGTTTCTGGATGGTCTGGCCCTCTCCACCATTTATTGGCCAAGAAGTTCTTTTTAGCCAGTTCCCATATCTCAGGAGAAGCGGGAACATCCTTTACTTCCCAGTTCAGTTCTTTAGGGGTCATCTCATAAACCGTATATCTCATCGGATAAGTGGAGAGAGCAGGATGGACGAAATGATAGAGTCCATCCGCTTCCTGATAACGAGTTGAGATATGTCGATGCCCTGAGAAGACAACTTTCACCCCATCACCCTATCCAATATTTTCCTTTAATCATCCCCCCTTCCAATTAAGACTTGATAAAATTTTCTCAAATGATATATTACGGCATCAAAAGATGTCAAGTTAAATCAAACCAGCTCCGAAAGCTGTAATTAAAATTGACAAGTCCTTAGTGAAGTATTATAGGAAGTATTATAGAATGATAAAGGATTCGCAGACCACTTACAATTCTGGACCTCCGAATGATACCCTGAGTAAAGAGAGAGATTTGGTGAATGCCCTCCTGATCTACCCTGAGATTCCGGATACCTTCTGGAGTTTCAAACATGCGCTGAAATTCATACGCAAAAAGGCCGCCTCCCCGCCGCTTGGACTCCTCACCGTAGCCTCAATGCTGCCACCCGAGTGGACAAAGCGTTTAGTGGATATTAACGTGAGAAAGCTCACTAAGGAAGACCTTACGTGGGCTGACTACGCGCTTATCAGCGCCATGACTGTGCAAAGAGATTCTGCCTATGAGACGATTGCACAATGCAAAGAAGCAGGCCTCAGGGTCATCGCGGGAGGCCCTCTCTTCACAACGGAGTACGAGCAGTTTGAAACGGTTGATCATTTTGTGCTCAATGAAGCTGAGTTGACCCTGCCTGCCTTTCTTGAGGATTTAGCCCAGGGCTGCGCCAAGAGGGTTTACGCGACATCTGACTTTGCCGATATTCGGAAGACACCCGCTCCAATGTGGGAGCTGGCTCATTTTGGCGATTACGCCTCAATGAGCATCCAATTCTCCCGCGGTTGTCCTTACAATTGCGACTTTTGCAATGTGACGGTCCTGTTCGGCCATCGGCCTCGTACGAAAACTGCTGTGCAGATGATCGCCGAACTGGATAGCCTCTACCATCTGGGGTGGCGGAGTGGGGTCTTCTTCGTGGATGACAACCTCATCGGAAACAAGAGGCATCTCAGAACCGATCTCTTGCCTGCGCTCATCAAGTGGAGAAAAGACAAGAAGGGGGTTCCGTTCGGGACGGAGGTGTCCATTAACCTGGCAGACGATGAACAACTGATACAGATGATGGTCAAAGCAGGTTTTGATACGGTCTTTATCGGAATCGAGACGCCGAACGAGGATAGCCTGGCCGAATGCAGTAAGAAGCAGAACTTGAACCGCGACCTCGTCGAAGATGTGAAGCGTATCCAGCGGGCAGGGCTGCAGGTGCAGGGAGGCTTCATCCTCGGTTTTGACAACGATTCGCCAATCACCTTCCGACGGCTCATTGATTTCATCCAGAAAAGTGGCATTGTGACCGCTATGGTTGGCTTGCTTCAAGCCCCTCCAGGCACCAAGCTCTACGAGCGGCTTAAACAAGCAGGACGATTGCTCGATCGAATATCGGGGGACAACGTTGACGGGACAACGAACATTATCCCTGCGATGAGCCTTGATGCGCTCCGCAAAGGGTACAAGGACGTCCTGCAACACATCTATTCGCCTGAGGTTTACTATCAACGGGTCAAGACCTTTTTACGAGAATATCGACCGCCGCAGATCAAAGTTCCGCTAAACTTTCATCATGTCTCGGCTAACATCCACGCCTTCATCCGTTCCATCTTCCAATTAGGTATCGTGGGCAAGGAACGTTTTCAATACTGGAAGCTCTTCTTGTGGACGCTTGCTCGTCGGCCCAGGGCATTCCCGCTGGCCATCACATTGGCTATCTACGGGCACCATTTCCGAAAGACATGTAAACTCCACGTCCTGTAACTCGCAAGCGCCACACGAACGTCTCATACAATTTAATGTTCACCACCTGCTCCCCTTTCTTGACTTTTTTAAACAAATCAATTAGAAATAAGTGAAAATTGGAATCTCCGAGCCCTCTTCCTAACTCCTTTCCGGGAAATGGAAGAAGGCCGTCAGGGCATGGCTGGAAACGGTCATACCTCCCGTGTTTGGAAAGGAGATGGAAGATGCCAGAAGGGCCGATATCTCAAACACGGGTATCGGCTTTTTTATTTTAACGAATGACACGAATGGAAGCGAATATAAGGCAAAGATGAAAAGTTTTTTCAGGGTCCAGACGCCCGAACAACTTTATCAGAAATTGAGCCGTTTCAAACCCCTCTCTTCCGAAGAGGTCCCTCTGGAGGAATCCCTCCATAGAGTTCTTGCGGAGAATGTCACCTCTTCAACCAACCTCCCTCAATTTCCCCGCTCCACGGTTGACGGATTTGCCTTAAAGGCAAAGGATACCTACGGAGTCTCTGAAAAAAATCCTGCCATTTTTCAAATCATCGGGGAGATTCCGATGGGTAAGATTTCGGAGATCACGCTCAAGGATGGCGAGGCGGTCAAGATTGCCACCGGAGGAATGGTTCCAAAAGGCGCGGACGCTGTGGAAATGGTTGAATATACTGAATGGGTGGATTCCCGCACTATTCATGCCTTTAAAACCCTCTCTCCTTTGGAGAACGTAATCCAGGCAGGAGAAGATATCAAAGAAGGAGAGGTGGTCCTTCGAAAAGGTTGCCTCATTCGCCCACAGGAGATAGGGCTCCTGGCTGGAATCGGTAGGACTGATGTCAGGGTATTCCTCAGACCGAAGGTCGGAATCATCTCTTCCGGTGATGAAATCGTTCCCATAGAACAAGAACCTTTATCCGGAGAAGTAAGAGATATCAATCGTCATACCATCGTTTCAATGGTGAAGGAAACAGGAGGAATCCCGATCTTTTTAGGGATTGCAAAGGACCGCTTTAACGATCTCAAACAGATGATTGAATGGGGGCTGAGGGAATCGGATATGGTGGTCATCACAGGAGGTAGCTCCGTAGGAACTCTGGATCTGGTGAGTGAAGTCCTTCGGTCTTTTCCCGGAACGGAGATCCTGGGCCACGGCCTATCCATCAGGCCCGGGAAGCCCACCCTTCTTGCGGAGATTGAGGGAAAACCTTTTATAGGGCTTCCGGGCCATCCTGTCTCTGCTATGGTCATCTTCCATCTCTTCGGGAAAAGCATTCTCAAAATCCTGTCCGGTTTATCCGATGAGACGGGGCCCGGAATGAGATTGAAAGCCAAAGCCAGCCGTAATATTCCTTCCGTGGCAGGAAGAGAAGATTATGTGAGGGTGAAATTGGAGGAGAAGAATGGTGTTGTCTGGGCCTACCCTGTTTTCGGGAAATCTGGAGCCATCTCTCATCTGGTCAATGCCGATGGATTGCTCAAGATCAGCATCGATGATGAAGGATTGGAAGAAGGAGAGGAAGCAGAAGTTATTCTAATATGAAACGCAACATCTACTTAAAGAAAAAATCATTGGAAGAAGCCAAAGCCATTGCCTCTGAAATGGCCAATCTCGTCCGTCTCGGTAAAGAAATGGTCTCTGTCATTCATTCCATGGGCAGGGTGACAGCCGAGCCTCTCTTTGCAAAAATTTCTTCTCCCCCTTTCCACTGCGCGGCCATGGATGGAATTGCAGTCAGGGCAGAAACGACTTATGGAGCCATCGAGGATACACCTAAAAGGCTCGTCATCAACAAGGAGGTTTTTTTTGTTAATACCGGAAACCCCATCCCTACAGGAATGGATGCGGTGATCATGATTGAAGAGGTTTATCAGATTGACTCGAAAAAGGTGGAAATCAGAGAAGCCGCCCATCCCTATCAGCATGTGAGGTCCATCGGTGAAGACATCGTTGCAACAGAGATGGTCTTCCCTCAAAACCATAAGATCACACCCTACGATATCGGAGCCTTATTGGCGAGTGGCTATCGAGAGATCGCGGTGAAGAAAAAACCAAAAGTCCTCATCCTTCCCACCGGATCGGAGCTGATAGAACCGGACGAAATCCATCCCTTGGAACCTCCATCGGGCATCATCGAATCCAATTCCTATGTCCTGAGCGGTTTGATCCTACGGGATGGAGGGGAACCTGTCCGACATCCCATTGTCGAAGACGATTTCCAGAAGATCAGAGAAGCCCTTCTTTCCAATCATGAACAGGTTGACCTGATCCTTGTCATTGCAGGTTCCTCCGCTGGTTCGGAAGACTACACCCGATCGATCATTGAAGAGTCCGGAGAGGTCTTTGCCCACGGGATCTCCATGATGCCCGGAAAACCGACCCTCCTTGGAAGATTTAAAGACCGGCCCATCATCGGAATCCCCGGCTATCCTGTTTCGGCCATCATGGCCTACGAGGAACTGGTGAGACATCTTCTCCACCGGCTTCTCCATCTTACCAGACCGGAAAGACCCCGTATCAAAGCCCTCCCAACCCGAAAGATTCCATCAAAATTGGGAACAGAAGAATTTTTAAGGGTGAAGTTGGGAAGAGTGGAGGAAAAATTCTATGCCTCTCCCCTCCCTCGGGGTTCCGGAATCATCACCTCTCTGACAAAGGCGGATGGAATCATTCGAATCCCCTCTCTCTCAGAGGGCTTGGATGAGAATCAAGAAATAGAGTTGGAACTTCTCAGGCCGCTTGAGGAAATTTTGAATACCGTAGTCATGGTGGGAAGCCATGACCTCACCCTCGACATCCTGGCCAATCTCCTGGGGACATATTATCCTCCCATCTTTCTCTCCTCTCATTCCGTGGGCAGTTTAGGGGGAATCCTCGCATTAAAGAGTGGTATCTGCCATATGGCAGGCATCCATCTTCTCGATCCTGACGCGGGCGGGTACAATTTCCCTTATATCCAAAACTACTTAAAGGGAATCGAAGTTAAGGTCATCAACCTTGTCCATAGGGAACAGGGATTGATCGTCCAGCGCAAAAACCCGAAAAGCCTGAAGAGTTTAGTTGATCTCTCCCGGAAGGATATATCATTTATCAATCGTCAAAAGGGTTCCGGGACAAGAATCCTCCTTGACCATGAACTCAGAAGTCTCTCCATCGATCCGAATCAAATTAAAGGATACGAGAAGGAAGAGTTCACGCACATGGCCGTGGCCTCCCTGGTTGCCAGCGATAGGGTGGATGCCGGACTTGGGATTCTTTCTGCGGCCAGGGCGATGAATCTCGATTTCATTCCTGTTGCAAAGGAACGCTACGATCTCGTCATCCCTTCTATCCACTTCGGAGATGAAAAGATCGAGAAGGTGATCGAGGTGATCCGCTCAAGAAAGTTTAAAGAAGAAGTCCTTCGGATGGGTGGCTATAATGTGTCGATGACAGGAGAAGAATTACGAATAACCAATCACCAAGTATCAATAACCAAATAATCACCAATATTCAAATTCCAACATCCAAATATTCTTTGGTTATTGGTTCATTGGAATTTATTTGGAGCTTGGAATTTGGTTATTGGAATTTCTAAATAATATGTTACTCGATCCCTATCACAGGAAAATAAATTACCTTCGCATCTCGGTGACTGACCGGTGCAATCTCCGCTGCCGTTATTGTATGCCGGAGGAGGGGCTTTCCCTCATCCCTCATGAGGAAATCCTTTCCTATGAAGAGATACTGAGGATTGTCAGGGTCTTTGCCCTTGAGGGAATTTCCAAAGTCAGGTTAACTGGGGGAGAGCCTTTGGTGAGAAAAGGGATCGTCGATTTTGTATCCCGGCTTTCTGAGATTGAGGCGATCAAGGATTTAAGCCTGACGACCAATGGAATACTCCTGAAAGATTTTGCCGGAGATCTGAAAAGGGCAGGACTAAAAAGGATTAATATCAGCCTCGATACACTCAACCGTGAGAAATTTTCCATGATCACTCGGAGAAATGGTTACGAAAAGGTATGGCAGGGAATTGAAGAAGCCATGAAGGTTTCTCTTTCTCCAATTAAAATCAATATGGTCGCCATTAAGGGGTTAAATGATGAAGAGATTGAGTCCTTTGCCCTGCTCACTCTACATCATCCACTCATTGTGCGGTATATTGAGTATATGCCTTCCGGGAATGGAGAGGAATGGAAAGAGGGAAATATTTTAACCATCCCTGAGATAAAAAGTCGTCTCGAAGAGATGGGAAGGCTCATCGCCATTCCTTCTGATGAATGGGATGGACCTGCCCGTCGATTCCGCTTTGAGGGGGCGATCGGAGAGATCGGATTGATCGGTCCTGTAAGCGACCACTTCTGTGGCAATTGCAATCGATTACGGCTCACCCCGGATGGAAAAATCAGGACCTGTCTTTTTTCGGATGATGAGATTGATGTGAAGGAATTTCTCAGAAACGGTGGAAGTGACGAAGATTTAAAGAGACAACTTCTTGTGGCATTAAAAACCAAACCAGAAAGGCATCATATCAATACGCACCAGTTTAAAAAATGCCAGAGGAATATGTCAGCGATAGGAGGATAACGGCAATCACCAAACTCCAAGCACCAATAATCAAATAATGACCAATAAACCAATGACCAAAATTTTCCCCTCACCCTACCGGTGAGGGTGTTTGGTGATTTGAAAATTGGTAATTGGAATTTATTTGGAGCTTGGGATTTGGTTATTGGAATTTGACTCAGTTGGCTAAGCGGTCTGCGTTCATTTAATGGGAGGGATGAATGGGGAAGTTGACTCATTTCGATAAAAAGGGTCGGGCGAAGATGGTCGATGTCAGCGGCAAGGCAGAGACTCTGAGAGAAGCCATCGTCCGGGGGTCCATCTCCATGAACCCGAAGACCTTTAAAATGATTATGTCCGGAAAGATTGCAAAGGGAGATGTTCTGTCCGTAGCAAAAGTGGCAGGGATTATGGCGGCAAAAAGGACCTCTGAAATCATCCCGATGTGCCATCCCCTTAATCTCTCCCATGTGGAGGTCATTTTTTACCCCATTGAAAAGAAGAGCCGGATTGATATCGAAGCCAAAGTCAGGATCAAGGCCCGAACCGGAGTGGAGATGGAGGGTTTAGTGGCTGTGGCTGTGGCAGGTCTCACGATTTATGATATGTGTAAGGCTATCGATCGCGGGATGACCATCACCAATATCCATCTTGTTAAAAAAACAGGAGGCAGGAGCGGTATATACACAGTTAAGAGTTGAGAGTTATGAGTTATGAATTCTTAATGAATGATTACTCTATGTTCTATGCACTATGCGTTTAGTACAGGTTCAGAGTAGCCGCAACCTTTAGGTTGCGAATGGACCGCTCCGGTATTTGCCGGAGCGGCTACTTTGTTTTTAAATGGAGTGTCTAATGAAATCAGTTCAGCGCGGTAAAGTTCTGGCTGTTAATATCAGCGAAGAAAAGGGTACAAAGAAGACCAATATCGGATCGTGTACCCTCCTTAAAGACTTCGGCCTGAAGGGCGATGCTCACGGCGGACCCTGGCACAGGCAGGTAAGTCTTTTAGCCAATGAATCGGTCGAGAAGATGAAAGCCAAAGGACTGGAAGTGGGTTATGGCGATTTTGCAGAGAATATCACGACAGAAGGCATTGATCTCGTCAGCCTTCCCATCGGAACAGAGATCCGTATTGGAAACTCCATTGTCCTTCGTGTGACTCAGATAGGCAAGGAATGCCATGAGAGATGTGCCATCTACTATCAGGCAGGAGACTGCGTGATGCCCAAAGAAGGGATCTTTGCTGAGGTGCTCAAAGAAGGAGAAGTGAAGGTAGGAGATGAAATTATCATTGACCAATGATTAATGGTCAATGATCAATAACCAATAGCCAAGCACCAATAATCAAATAATACCCAATGACCAAAATTCCAATTGCCTAAACAAGAAATTGACTAACAACCTTTTAGGTGTTTTGAACATTGGTTATTGGAATTTATCTGGAGCTTGGAATTTGGTTATTGGAATTTGACTCGAGGGATGATGATTGGAAAGATGTATAATGGGAGCGAAATTATGTTTAGGGTAGCTATCTTGACCATCAGTGACCGTGGTTCCAAAGGTGAGCGGGAGGATTCAAGCGGTCCCCTCATCCGGGAAATGGTGAAGGATATACCCGCCGAGGTAATCCATTATGAAATCATTCCGGATGAGAAAGAAAAGATCGTAGAAGCCTTAAAAAAGATCGCCGATCAACTCAAGGCAGACCTCATTCTTACCACAGGAGGAACAGGACTGAGTCCCCGGGATGTTACACCCGATGCCACATTGAAGGTAATTGATAAGGAGGTGCCTGGCTTTTCTGAGGCCATGAGGGCTGAAAGCCTCAAGAAGACCCCTCATGCGATGATCTCAAGAGCCATCGTGGGAACACGGGGAACAAGCCTGATTGTCAATCTTCCTGGAAGTCCTAAAAGTGTGAAAGAAAATCTGAGCGTGATCCTACCCGCCCTTCCCCACGCCCTCTCTAAATTGAAAGGCGATCCCTCTGAGTGCGGTTAGGAGTGAGTGGATTCACCCAGTACTTCTCGAACGACTTGAAGCATCTCTTTCATATTAAAAGGTTTGCTGATAAAGTGTTTTGCCCCTCCTTCCAGAAAACTCTTAACCGTCCCTTCCGGCGAATGCCCGCTCGCAATCACCACCTTCACCTCTGGCTTGATCTGAAGGAGCCCTTCCAGGCATTTCTTTCCTCCCATACCGGGCATGATCAGATCCAGGATGACCAAATCGATCTTTTCCTTCTTCTCCTGATAGATTTTTAAAGCGCCTTCTCCATCGGAGACTTTGAGCACCGTATAGCCATACTTTGTAAAAATCTGCTCGCCAAGATTGCGGATGGGTTCTTCATCGTCCACCAGCAGGATGGTCTCTGAGCCTCCTTTGAATTCTTTATCTTCTCTCCACTCCTCCACGCCCCTCCCCTGTTCTGTGACAGGAAAATAAATCCTGAAGGTGGATCCTTTACGGGGTTCGCTCTCGCAGAGAATATACCCCTCGTGGCTCTTGACAATGCCATAAACCATGGCAAGCCCAAGCCCAGTTCCCTTGCCCACCCCTTTGGTGGTATAGAAGGGATCGAAGATATGTTTAATAGTCTCCTTATCCATGCCATGGCCGGTGTCTGAGACCGTCAATGCCACATAGCCGCCGGGCTTTACTCCCAGATGATTTTTGCAAAATGTCTCATCCAGGGTAACATTCTCCGTTTCGATGACTAATCTTCCTCCCTCGGGCATAGCGTCCCTCGAATTGACCGCCAGATTCATCAGAACCTGTTCCACCTGAGCTGGATCCGCATTGACCGTTCCCAAATCATCGGCAAGATGAAGTTCAATCTCAATCATTTTAGGTATGGTCCTTCTAAGCAACCTCTCTACCTGTATCACTTCCTTATTAAGATCGATGAATCTCAATCTGCTCTGCACCTTCCGGCTGAAGGTCAGAAGTTGCCGGGTCAATTCAGCTCCTCTCTGGGTTGCACGCTTAATCTCCTGAAGGTCCTGATGAACGGGTGTTCTCATTTGATCGTCCATGAGAAGGATCTCTGTATAGCCCAGAATGGACTGGAGGAGATTATTAAAGTCATGAGCAATTCCACCGGCAAGGGTGCCCACTGCCTCCATCTTCTGTGCCTGTTGGAATTGGGCCTCCAGCCTCTTCTGTGAGGTGAGGTCTCTGAGAAAACAGAGGACGGCAGGTGTTCCTTCCCAATCGATGGAAACAGCATTGAGTTGGACCCATAGCTCTTCACCCACCTTGTTCAACACCCTGAAAGAGTAATTGTTAGGAACCTCTTCCCCTTTGAGTCTCCGATTATGCCTGTCGAGCACCATCTCTCTGTCTTCGGGATGGATGAGGTTCATAAAGTTAGTCGTGGCATATTCATCTTCAGAATAACCTGTTATTGTAAGAGTGCTCGGGTTTGGAAATTTTATCATTCCATCCTGGGCAATGAAGATGGCATCCATAGCATTTGCAATAACGGATCGATACTTCTCTTCTGACTCCTGAAGCGCCTCCTCTGCCCGTTTTCGCTCGGTGATATCCCGGGTCACATGGACAGAACCAATAGTTTTGCCAGCTCCATCGCTGAGCGGAGTCGTTGTGATCTCAAAAACACCTCCTAAAAAAGGCTCCTCTACCTCTGCCCAAGCTGGCCTTCCTGTCTCTAAGGTCTGCCGGTGGGGACAGAAGTCGGGTGGGCTTTCAGTTCCATGAATCAATCTGTAACAGGGCTGACCAATTGCCTCTTTAAAATCCATCTTCAATAATTGAGTTGCCGCAAGATTGAGACGCTGAATCCGGTTCTCCTTATCTAAGATAAAGATCGGGTCATGGACTGAATCAAAAGTCCGTTCCCAATCCTTTGCCGACCCTACAAGAGACGTCATGGTTTGATTTAGTCTTTCGTACATCTCCTTGAAAGCCTTCGTCAGATCCCCGATCTCATCAGAGGACTGTATGGATTTCAGTTCTTCCTCAAGACCTTTCTTCCCCTGAGGATCATCGCCTATGGTCTCTGCATTCTGTCCAAGTTGTTTGGCAATATTGCGAAGCCTCAACAGAGGTTCGGTCAGCCTCCGCACGGCCACCATCCCTATCAGAATAGCAACGAGAACAGCAGCCATTGTGCCCCAGATGATCTGGTTGCGAGCTTCCCTTATGGGTGCAAACGCTTCGCTTCTGGGTTGTTGCGCCCCAATAATCCAATTTGTCCCCGGGACACGCTTGAGGGAAAGGAGCATGGGCACACCTCTGGAATTGACGGTTTCACCCACTCCTTCAAAACCTTCTATGGCCGCATCTAACAATTTATTGGCGCCCGGAGGGACATCTCTCTGCAATACTCTCTGATCCTCCGGATGAAGAATCATTAATCTTGAAGTGTCAAAGGCATAAATATATCCGGACTCACCAATTTTAGTTTTCCGGATTCCGCCTAAAGCATTAGGATGAAGCAGTTGAACCGAACATCCCAAAAGTCCTAAGATTTGATTTGAAGATCCCCTCAACAAGGATGTAAATGTAAGAACTGGTTCTCCAGTTCTTACCGATCGATAAGGGACTCCGATAATGCCTTTCTGCTTCTCCATCGTCGTTTTAAAATATTCACGAAAAGCTAAGTTTTTCCCTCTGGTCCCAGGATAAACAGGATAATCTGCCCAGAGGCTCCCTTTGGCATCGAGGAGGAACATCCCATTTTCAAACTTCGGGTAGTTTTCCATAGCCTTTTTCAGATGTTCTTCAATAACCGCAACATTCTTCTCCTCCAGCGCTTTCTGGGGTAAAAAAGAAGCAACCGCCTGCACATCTCTCAGGGTATCATCTAAAAATCTTGAAATGGCTTGTGATTCGGTTCCCGATATGCTTTCCAATCCTGCATAGATCGAATTCCGAAGAGAGTTTTCCAGAAAATGAAGAGAGAAAAACCCGGCAATGCCCAAGATCACGACAAAGAGGCCAGCCAGAAGCAGTGATGTTTTTGTCCGTAGTGTCATAAATAATTTTAAAACCATATTTTTC